>Ga0302324_100000993_pt1 | contig 70470 bp, 59 predicted proteins | sample Palsa_T0_1_FD_201949 | JGI IMG/M metagenome (GOLD analysis project Ga0302324, IMG submission 201949) | Peat permafrost microbial communities from Stordalen Mire near Abisko, Sweden - Palsa_T0_1 | ecosystem: Environmental > Terrestrial > Soil > Palsa > Peat permafrost | place: Sweden: Abisko...
GGCTTACACGGCGCTCATGGAGCAGGTGACCGCGGCACTGATCGCCTGCAAGCCCAACTTCAAGTTCTTCTACGACAACAAGGATCAGCTCCTGAACGGCATCCGCTCCGGCGAGCTGTGGGCGGCGGCGATGTGGGACACGGGCGGATGGACGCTCAATCGCGAGAACCCCGACATTCGGTACGTCGTGCCGCGCTCGGGCGCGCTCGGCTGGCTCGATACGTTCGCGCTGCCGGCGCGTGCCCGTAACCTGGATGCCGCCTACGCCTGGATCAACTTCACCATGCGTCCCGAGAATGCCGCACGCGTCATCAAATCGGTCGGCAACTTCTCGGCCGCGCGGGGCACGGCGGCGTACGTGGACCCGCGCCTGAAGGAGCAGTTTCGCGCAGCCTTCCCGGAGGCGCAGCTCAAGAACGTGCACTGGTATCCCGCCATTCCCCCTGGGATCGAAGAGATCGAGGGGCGCCTCCTCGACCGCATCAAGGCGGCCGATTGAGCACACCGGATCTGGTCGCAGACGCGGTCTGCAAGCGCTTCGCGGATCACACGGCGGTCGACGCGCTGTCGTTCAGCGTGGCGCGCGGCAGTTTTTTCTCCATTCTCGGCCCTTCGGGCTGCGGCAAGACGACGCTCCTGCGAATGATCGCGGGCTTCATCGCCCCCGACAGCGGCGACATATCCATCGGCGGCGCGAGCATGCGGGAAGTCGCGCCGAACCGGCGGCCGGTCAACATGGTCTTTCAGCAGCTCGCCCTCTTTCCCATGATGTCGGTGGGGGAAAACGTGGCGTTCGGACTCGCCCGCCGCGGCATGGCGCGCGCCGAGCGCGTCCGGCGCAGCAACGACATGCTCGAGCGCGTCGGCCTCGGCGGCGCGGCGGACAAGCGCGTCGACGAGCTCTCGGGCGGCCAGCGTCAGCGCGTCGCCATCGCGCGGAGCCTCGTGCTCGAGCCGACTCTCTTGCTGCTCGACGAGCCTCTCGGCGCCCTCGACCTCAAGCTCCGCGAGCACATGAAGATCGAGCTCAAACAGCTGCAGGCCGCCTTCGGCACGACGTTCGTGTACATCACGCACGATCAATCCGAGGCCCTGGTGCTGTCCGATCACGTCGGCGTCATGAGCCGCGGACGCTTCGAGCAGCTCGGCACGCCGCAGGATCTGTACTACCGCCCGCAAACGCCCTTCGTCGCGGGCTTCGTGGGCGCGAACAATCGCATCGTCGGACGCATCACGGCCGCAGATCCGGCCGTGGTCGAATTGACCACGCCCGACGGCTGGGCCGTGCGGGCGGCGCCCCAGGGCACCTTGCGCCTCGGCGATGCCGTCGAGGGCTTCGTGCGCCCGGAAGTGGTGAGTCTCGGGCGCACGCCTGCGGAGTTGCCGGCGGGGCAGCCGGCGCACACGGGCGAGGTCGAGAGCTTGCTGTTCGACGGCGCGAACTCCGCGGTTCTCCTGAAGGAAGCTCGCACGCGGCGCGAGTTTCGCATCGCGCTCCCCCAGACCGGCCGCTTCTCGGACCTGAAGCCTTCCGAGAAGGTGCTCTTCAGCTTCGCGCCCGAGCGCGCCGTGTGCTTTCCCGCGCGCCCCGAAGCGGCGGCGGCGAGCGCTTGACATGAGCGAGGCGGCGCTCGAGCCCCGGTGGCGCAGCCGGCTGAGCGTGGGCCTGTTGCTCGCGCCTGCGCTCCTCTGGCTCGGTGCGCTCATCGTTCTGCCGCACGTCGATTTGGCGGTGCTCTCGTTCCGGGAGCGCGTCGGCCCACGCCACTACGTCGCGAGTCTTGCCCAGTACCGGACGTTCTTCACCGAGCCCCTGTACTGGAATGTGTTCGTGCGCACCGCGGTCATGTCGGTCATCGCCACCTTGCTCACGCTGGTGCTGGCCTTTCCCATCGCCTGGGTGATCGCGAAGCTTGCCCGCGGACGTGCGAGCTCGCTCCTCTTCATGTTGTGCCTTATTCCGTTCTGGGTGAGCGAGACCGTGCGCACGCTCGGCTGGATGATTCTCCTGCGCGAGTCCGGCGTGCTGCCCTCCCTCCTGGTGAAGCTCGGCATCACCAGGATGCCCGTCGAGCTCCTCTACCACGATGCGACCATCATGGTGGGGCTGGTGTATACCTCGCTTCTCTTCATGGTAATCCCGCTCGTGTCCAGTCTGGAGAGCCTGGACAACGCCCTCATCGAGGCGGCGTACGATCTCGGCGCGGGCGGCTTCACGGTCCTGCGCACCATCGTGATCCCGCACGCGGCGCCCGGTATCACGGCCGGCTGCATCGTCGTGTTCATGCTGACGCTCGGCAATTACCTCACACCCGTGCTGCTCGGCGGCAAGAGCTCGCAATGGTTCACCGAACAGATCTATAACCAATTCATCACCCGCTTCAACTGGGAGCAGGGCGCGGCGCTCGGCTTCCTGCTGCTCGCGCTGTCGACCGCGCTGGTGTTACTCGGTCTCAAGCTCGCCGGTCAGCGATTCGGCGACGTGATGCGCCGGACATGATCCCCTCGCTCCCGCGCCCTCCCTGGATGCGCGCCGCGACGGCGCTCTATGTCGTCGCATTCTTCGCATTCCTGTTTTTGCCCCTGATCGTCGTCGCGGTATTCGCCTTCAACAACGCGCCCTACCCCGCGCCTCCCTGGCACGGCTTCACGCTCGACTGGTTCCTCGGCAATCCCGGCAAAGGCCGCGTCGGATTGTTCGGCGACAGCGAGATCCTCGGCAGCATCTGGACGAGCTGTGTGGTGGCGGCCTGGGTCACGCTGCTCGCGGTGCTCATCGGCACCTCGAACGCCTTTCTCATCGAGCGCGGCCGCTTCTTCGGCAAGCAGGCGCTGTCCATGCTCATGCTGGCCCCGCTGGTGATTCCGGGGGTCATCCTCGGCATCTCCATCCTCGCGTTCGCGAGCCGCGTCGCACAGTTCGCCGAGGACGTGTTAGGACTCGATTGGGACGTCCTGCGGCCGGGCCTGCCGCTCGTCGTGTGCGGCCAGTTCTCCTACGTGGCGACAATCGCCACGCTCACCATCAGCGCGCGCTTACGCCGCTTCGACCGCACGCTCGAGGAAGCCGCCCTGAACTTGGGCGCGAGCAAGCCGGCCGTATTGCGCACCATCGTGCTGCCCTATCTGCGGCCGGCCCTCATCGGTTCCGCCGCAATCTCGTTTCTCATGTCGTTCGCCGATTTCAACACCACCCTCATGCTGGTGGGGGCGGATGCGCCGTTGACCGTCACCATGTACGGCCGCATGCGCGAGGGCGCAAGCCCGGTGTTGAATGCCGTGAGCCTGTTCCTGATGCTGGGCTCGGCGCTGCTCGCCCTCGGCCTCATGCGCAGGGGCTCGCGCGCCCGGGCGAGCTGAGCAAGCCGGGGAGATCGGCGAGGCTCTCGACGAAGGCATCGCAGGGAAGCTGCCGCGGATCCTCGCCCTCGTTGTAGCCGTAGGGCACGCAAATCACGGGGATGCCCGCGCCGCGCGCCGCCTGCACGTCGTTGGTGGAGTCGCCGACCATGAGGGCGCGCGCCGGGGCCACGCCGAGCCGCTCGCAGGCGAACAATAGCGGGGCGGGATCCGGCTTGCGCAGCGGGCAGCTATCGCCGCCCACGACGCAATCCACCCAGTCGCTCAAGGCCAGCGCCTTCAACAGCCCGGTCGCGAATCGCTCGTGCTTGTTGGTGACCACGGCAGTGCGCAATCCCGCCTCATGCAGCGCGCGCAAGCACTCGGCCGCGCCCGCATACGGCTCGGCCTTGAACTCGCCGGATTCCTCGAGATATCCGTAGTGATGAAAGAATCGCTCCAGCATCGCGGCTTTCGCAGGCTCGTCGAGCACGCGGCCCAGGGAAAGACAGGCGCGCTCGATCAGCATGGGCGAGCCGCGGCCGATCATTCGCCTCACTTCGGTCGGCGCAACCCGCGCAAAGCCCAGCTCGGCCAGCGTGCGGTTGAGCGCCTCGGCGATGTCCGCCGCGGTGTCGAGCAGCGTGCCGTCGAGATCGAACAGCACCGCCTCGAGCGGTTTACCGCGCCAGGGCATCAGGCCAGCCGCAGGCTGACGGGGCAATGATCGCTACCCATCACCTCGGGATGGATATCGGCGGCGGCCACCTTACCGCGTAGCGCCGCCGACACGAGAAAGTAGTCGATCCGCCAGCCGACGTTGCGGGCGCGGGCGTTCGAAAAATTGCTCCACCAGGAGTAGTGGCCGTTGCCCTGCTTGAACAAGCGGAAGGTGTCGACGAACCCGGCGTCGAGGAAGTTCTGAAAGCCGCGACGCTCCTCGCTCGTGAATCCTTTCTTGCCCCGATTGGGCTTCGGGTTGGCGAGATCCAGCTCGGTGTGCGCGACGTTCAGGTCGCCGCAGAAAATGACCGGCTTCTTGCGCTCCAGCCGCCGGCAATAGTCGAGAAAAGCCGGATCCCAATGCTTGTGACGCAGGCGCAAGCGGCTAAGATCGTCCTTCGCGTTGGGGGTATACACCGTGACCACATAGAAATCCGCGAACTCGGCGGTGATCAAGCGCCCTTCCACGGCGCTGTCGCGTTTAAGCGCGTCCGCGAACTTGTAGCGCCGCGCGAATCCCCGCGGAAACCCGTTGATCACGGAGAGCGGCTCGCGCTTGGAGAATATGGCCGTGCCGGAATACCCCTTCTTGACGGCGGAGTTCCAGTATTCCCGGTAGTGCGGCAGGCCGATCTCGATCTGCCCGCGCTCGGCCTTGGTCTCCTGCAGGCACAGGATATCGGGCTGGTGTTCCTCCAAAAACGACCGGAAAAAACCCTTCTTGTGCACGGCGCGAATGCCGTTCACGTTCCACGAATAGAGCTTCATGCCAGGTATAATACCAACAAAATTAACGACTTGCCCTCCCCGAACGACCTTCTGCGGCCGCACTGCGAAACCGAACGGTATTGACAATCATTCGCATTCGCGTTCAAATAGGCCCCATGATCATCTGCGTCTGCAAAGCCGTCTCGGAGCGCCACATCCGCTCCGCCGTCACCGGCGGTGTCAGTTGCGTGAGGGAGCTGAGCCGTCAGACGGGCCTGGGTACCTGCTGCGGCAAGTGCGTCCCCGAGGCGCGCGCGACGCTCGCAGACTGCCTCGCGGAGCGCAACGAGACGAGCTGCCTCTCCGCCGGCTTCGCCGCCGCCTGAACCCGCCGCCGCACCGCGCTGCCGGGGCGAAGCCAAACTGCCCGACCTCGCCCCTTTAGGGCATACAATCCGCTGCTTGAAAAGCCGCGCGGAGGATCTGCCGTGAAAGGTGATGCCAAGGTCTTGGAATTCTTGAATCAGGCGCTGAAGAACGAGCTCACCTCGATCAACCAGTATTTCCTGCACGCACGCATGCTCGACAACTGGGGCATGAAGCATCTCGGCAAACTCGAGTACGACGAGTCCATCGACGAGATGCGGCACGCCGACCGCCTGATCAAGCGCATTCTATTTCTGGAAGGCCTGCCGAATTTGCAAGACCTCGGCAAGCTGTTCCTCGGGGAAGACGTCCGCGAGATTCTCGAATGCGACCTGAAGCGGGAGATGGCGGCGCATCCGCTCTACCAGGCCGCGATCGCGTATTGCGAGTCGGTCAAGGACTTCGTAACTCGCGAGATTCTCGTGTACATCCAGAAGAGCGAGGAGGAGCACATCGATTTCATCGAGGAGCAACTCGGGCTCATCGAGAAGATGGGTCTTGCGAACTACGTGCAGAGCGCCACCGGAGAACTCAAGGACGCCGATTCGGGTTCGGTCTCGGATTAAGTTCGAGAGGCCGCGCGAATCGTCTCCTCCGCCGCACCGCGCGGATACGCATCGAGCCGCTCGATGAGCGCCCGAATCCCGGCCTCGCTCACCACCTGATACGCATCGTGCGGGTCTCGAATCTTGTTGCGTGCGGCGTAGCAAAGACTCGCGGCCAGCCGCACGCGCACCAGCGCATGCAGCGCGTGCTGCTCGGCCAGGTTAAGCGGGTTGTGCCGGTGATAGCCGCGAATCACCGCGCCGGCCGCCGCCAGCGGATCGCGCTCGCCGAGCATTGCATACGCGAGAGCCACGGCCAGCTCGCACACGATGGCCGTATGCACCATGTCGCCGAAATCGAGCAAGCCCGTCATGCGGTCGCGCTCCGCCAATACATTGTGATCGTTGGCATCACCGTGAATGACGCCGTGACGCAGGCTCGTCCAGTCGAGCGTCTGCCACTGCGCAAACGCCGTCTCCACGCGCTCGCACCACACCTCGGGCAAGAGCGCCGCGTGGGCGCGGGCGATGCCGGCGTGGCGCAGATCCCACTGCAGCACCCGATGCATGGCGGGATGCGCCAATTCCGAAAGAGCCAGATCCACTCGCGCCATCGATGCGCCGATCGATTCGAGGAGCGCGCCGCCGCGCGGCGTGCACTCCGCGAGCACCGTGCCGTCGACCCAGGTGAGTACGCGCAGACGGTGCTCCACTCCCGCGCGGCTTCTGACGCTGTCGACCTCGGCGCCCGCGAGCGAGGACAGCACCTGCGGCACACGGATGCCGCACCCGCGGGCCGCGACCCGCCGCATCGCCTCATGCTGCAAGTCGAGCATCTCCGCCGAGTCCTCGCGATTCGCGATCTTGAGCACGAACTTCCCGCGGCGCGGGTCCGCGATCAGGAAGTTCTGATCGCGCTCGCTCGGCAAAGGCGCGGCATCGCCGGAAAGACCGTATCGCTCGAGCGCGGCCTCGAGCGCGTCGGCGGAGGTGAAGCGCGGAATGGTTTCGGACGAGATCGCCACCCCGGCTAGAGGCTCACCGGCCCGCCGCGCGATCGGGGTGCGCGGCCGTCGCGAACAGCTGTCGGTGATCGCGAAATGCCTTGAACTCGAGGGCATTGCCGCTCGGATCGCGGAAAAACATGGTTGATTGCTCTCCCACCTGGCCCTTGAAACGCGTGCAGGGCTCGATGATGAACGCGACTCCGAGACCCCGGAGCCTGTCGGCGAGCGCGGACCATTGAGCGGGCCGCAGCACCACGCCGCAATGTGGCACAGGGACGCCGTGGCCGTCGACCAGGTTGAAATGATTCGCGAGCGAGCCCTGCGACCCAAGCGCGGGATTCAAGTGACAGACGAGCTGATGGCCGTACAGATTGAAATCCACCCACGCGATATCGCTGCGGCCCTCGGCACATCCTAGGATATCCTTGTAAAAGGAGCGGGCCTCGGCGATATCCCTCACCTGAACGGCGATGTGGAACGGCGTCAGAGGCTCGGCCGTCGCCGACTCGTTCGAATTCACAGGGCTCCGCATGTTTCTACTCCGCCACGGACAAAGCTATTTCAACCTGCACTTCAATCGCACGCGCACGGATCCGGGAATCGAGGACCCGGAATTGACGCCCATCGGCATCGAGCAGGCGCGCGCGGCGGCATCCGCTCTGGCCGGAACTCCGCTCACCCGAATCATCGTCTCGCCCTACACCCGCGCGCTGCAGACGGCGCAGCCGTTCTTGCGCACCCACGATGCGAGCGTCGTCATTATGCACGAGGTACGCGAGCGCGCCGCATTCACCTGCGACGTGGGTAGCTCGCCCGACCTCTTGGCCGAGAGATTCCCGCATCACGACTTCGACCACCTGCCGCGCCAATGGTGGCATCGCGGACTCGAGCCCGTGGAGTCGGCGGTCGCGCGCGCCGATGCCTTCCGCTCGGCGATGGCGACGCGCGATGACAGTGCGACCACCCTGCTCGTCAGCCACTGGGCATTCATCCTGGCGCTCACCGGACGCTCGCTCGAAAACGGCGAGCTCTTGCAATACGATCCGGCGGCCGAGATCGATTGGCAATCGTGACTCGATTGCACCTCGCGCTATTTCAGGGATTACGACCGCTGCGCCGTGACCGGAGCGTCCGCGACGCGCTGGCAGGCCTGAACCTTGCCTGCATCAACGTGGCGCAAGTACTGGGCTATGCGCGCATCGCGGGTATGCCCGTCGTCACCGGGCTCTATACCCTGCTGCTGCCTCCCGTGGCGTTCGCCCTGTTCGGATCCTCGCGTCACCTGGTGGTGGCGGCCGATTCGGCCACGGCCGCGATCCTTGCGGGCTCCCTGTCTCTAATCGCCGCGCCCGGCAGCGCGCACTATGTGTCGCTGGTGGGAGCGCTCGCCTTGCTGACCGCGGCGATGCTGCTGCTTGCCCGCGTTTTCAAGCTGGGATTCCTCGCAGATTTTCTGTCGCGCACGGTGCTCATCGGTTTTCTCGCGGGCGTCGGCGCCCAGGTCGCGATCGCGATGCTCGGCGACATGCTGGGGGTCGCGGAAACCTCGAGAAACTCCCTGATCCGCCTATGGCAGGTGCTCGGCGGGTTGGCCGGCACGCCGACGCTCGCGGTCTCGGCGGCCGTGACCCTCGCGATCCTGCTCGGCAAGCGCTTTGCGCCGCGCTGGCCGGTGCCGCTTGCCGCCATCATCGTTGCCGTCGCCGCGAGCGAGGCCTATCACTGGGGCGCCCACGGTATCGCGGTCATCGGTCCGCTGGCCGCCGGACTGCCGGCGATCCGTCTGCCCGACGTGACCTGGAACGAGTTCCTCACCCTCGCGCCCGTGGCGGGATCGTGCTTCGTGACCATCATGGCGCAGAGCGCGGCAACCTCGCGCAGCTTCGCCGTGCGCTACGCCGAGCGCGTCGACATCGACGCCGACATTCTTGGGCTCGCGGCCGCCAACGCCGCTGCTGCGGTGAGCGGCACCTTCCTGGTCAACGGCAGCCCCACGCAGACCGCGGTGGCCGAACGCGCGGGCGCGCGCAGTCAGATGGCCCAGCTCGTCATGTCGGGTGCGACGCTCCTGGTGCTCGTGCTGGGGAGCGCTCAGCTCGAGTATCTGCCGCGTTGCGTCCTCGCGGCCGTCGTGTTCACCATCGCGATCGGAATGATCGACCTCTCCACCCTGCGCGACATCCGGCGCGAGTCGCCCGGCGAGTTCTACCTGGCCGTGACCACCGCGGCAACGGTGGTCGCGATCGGCGTCGAGCAGGGGATCTTGCTCGCGATCGCGCTGTCGCTGTTCCGGCACGTGCGGCACAGCTACCGGCCACACACCTTCATGTACATACCCGACGCCACCGGCCGCTGGATGCCCGAGCCCGTGACGCCTGGCGCGGTCACCGAGCCCGGGCTCATCGTCTATCGGTTCGGGGCCGATCTCTTCTATGCCAACCAGCAACGCTTCTGCGATGAGGTCCGCGGGCTGGTGGCGCACGCGCCGGCACCGCTTCGCTGCTTCGTGGTCGACGCGTCCGCGATCACCGATATCGACTATTCGGCCGCGCGCTCCTTGCGCGACTTCATCGGGGACCTGCAGAGCAAAAGGGTGCGCATGATCTTCGGCAGGGTGAGTCCCTACTTACGCGCGGACATGGACAGACATCGCATCACCGCAGTGATCGGACCACGGAATCTGTGTGCGACGCTGCACGAGGCACTGCAAATCGCGGGCGCCGAAAGGCCGCCCTCGACGGCCTAGTCCGCCTGGAGCAGCTCTTTGCGACGCCGCGCGGTACAGGCCGTCAGGGTTTCGGCGATGTCCTCGGCGAACGACCTGGTATCGATGGGCTTGATGAAGTAGCGCTCGCATCCCGCCAGCTGGGCGCGCTCCTCGTCGCCGCGCTTGGCGAATGCGGTGAGCGCGACCACCGGCACGCGCGCCAGGCGGGGATCGGTCTTGACGAGGCGCGTAAGGGTGAGGCCGTCCATGCCCGGCAGTGCGATGTCGACGACCATCAAGTCCGGCACCATCCGCCGCAGCAGCAACTGTGCTTGCTCGGCGTCGAGGGCCGTCTCGACCTCGAAGCCCTTCACGCCGAGGAGCTCGGAAGAGAGCTTCAAGTCGATGGGATTGTCATCGACGATGAGTATGTGACCGCGCATTCTGCTTTCCGAAAGCACCTCGTGTTTCGATTAGTGTATCTATCCCTCGGATCGGGGAAAGCCTTAAAAGCGCCCGAAACGGCCGCTAAAATGGTGAACGCGGTCCCGGTTCCGGCAACTGCCGCGGGCTATGCAGCCAACGTCGACGGCCGCCGGCTACCCGCCCCGGGCTACCCGCCCCGGGCTACCCGCCCCGGGCTACGCGCCCCGGTGGATCAGTGCGGTTGCACGCTGCATCGCGGCTGCCGCGGACATGCCCCGCTGCGCGGGCAGATCACGCTCGCCGGGGAATCGAGTGCGTCCGCGATCCAGGCGATGTTGAGCACTTGCGAAGCGGCGCGGATGCGCGCCGCTGCCTCCGCGGCAATCTTGCCGTCTCCGCCCCGCCGGCACGCTTCGCCCACTTGCGCGACCACGCTCTCCCCGTCGAAACCCTGGGCGTCGAGCGCCGGCAGCAGATCGACGCCAACGGATAGCACGTGCAGCTCGTCGAGCGCATCGCGGGTCAGCAACGAATGGCAGCAGTACAAGTGCGCGCGGTTGCCGTCCTGCATGAAGGAGATCTGCGACTTCGGCTTCGCCGACTGCGTACCCGCGGTCTGATGCAGCAGCCGGAACACCGCCCAGCTCGGACAGGGGTCGGACACCAGGCTCATGTTCCCCCAGGGCAATGGAATGCCGTTGGCGCGGTACACGGCGCGCAGATATCCGGGTGCGTAGGCGTCGAAGAAATGCCAGTGGCGATAGGGGGACACCGCGGTCATGCGGCGCATCACGAGCGCCGGCGTCACGCCGAGTTTCTGGCACGCCAAGACGCTGTGCGCCTCGCGCACGAGAAACCGGCGAAAAGGAATGCGCGGACAGAGCAGCGCGCCGGCAAAGAAGCTGCATTCGAAGTCGCGCCACGCGAACAGCACGTCTTGCGCTCCCATCCCCGCGGGCGCGGCATTGTCGACCTCGCCCGAGTGCACGGCCGTGTGCGGCGAGATCACGCCGTCGCCGTTATGCAGGATCTTGTGGCCGACGAAGAACGCGAGCTCGTACTTGAGCCGCTCCTCCTGGTTACGCAAGCGCTTGTTGACGAAGACCGTTCCGGGCGCTTCGAAGCGCGAGCGCACCAAGGCGCCGTCGGGCTTGCGGCCGTCGCCGTCGAACCAGCGGATCTCGAGGCCGTGGTGCTTGCAGAGACCGATCACGGCATCGAGCGTGAGCGGCATCTGGCGCTTGCCGCCTTGCTCGGCGGCGCGCTCGATGTCCGGAAAATTGTTGTGCCGCGTCTCTTGCCACACGCGGATGAGGAGCTGCGCGAACTGCCGCCCCGTCGTGCCGGTCTGCGACAGGAGTTCGGGCAACGCGTTCTGCAACAGCTCGGGCGAGAACAGGAACGCCGGCTCGAGCGGCATCGCCTGAAGACCGCCGCGGTCGCGCTTCGGCGGCGCGGCCTCGACATCGGTGTTCTCATCGAGAAACCAGCGGGCATCCTTGCTGAAGATTCCCGCGAGCATGTCGAGGGTCGCAGCCGACGGAGTGCGCTTGCCGGTCTCCACCATGCTCAGATAGGAAACGGACGGCGCACTCGCGGCGTCGATCTGTACGCAGCGCGCCGACAGCTCATCGAGCGTGAGCCCGTTGCGCTTGCGCAGAGTGCGCAGCTTCGCGCCGAGAAAGTGGCCTTGCCGGATCAATCCGTTCATGGCGCCCCCCGCTTATGTAACATTGAAAGAATTACTTCTTGTTAAGTTCACATTGTAAAATTTCTGTTGTGTAAATCCGCAGTAGACAATCTAAACTGCCGATCAGCCGGCGGCAAGCCCGACGGATCCATCGAGACAGGAGATATTGCATGAGCGATCAGAAGACCACGAATTCCGGGGGCACCGTTGCCCGCGGACGGGCCATCGAGCGCCCTTACAGCGCCGCCGACGTGGCGAAGCTGCGCGGGACGGTTCGAATCGAATACTCCCTGGCGCGGCAGGGCGCCGAGAAGTTCCGGCAGTTGCTGGAGAAAGAGCCCGTGGTCGGGGCGCTCGGCTGCATGACCGGCAACCAGGCCGTGCAGGCCGTGCAGGCGGGGCTCAAGGCGATCTATCTGTCCGGCTGGCAAGTGGCGGGCGACGCGAATACGGCCGGCGAGATGTACCCCGATCAGAGTCTCTACCCCGTCGATTCCGTGCCGCGCGTGGTCGAGCGCATCAACAACGCATTGCTCCGGACGGACCAGATCTATCACATGGAAGGCAAGTCCGGCATCGACTGGATGGCGCCCATCATCGCCGACGCCGAGGCGGGCTTCGGCGGCAATCTCAATGCGTTCGAGCTGACCAAGGCCTTGATCAAGGCCGGCGCGGCCGCCGTGCACTTCGAGGATCAACTTTCATCCGCCAAGAAATGCGGCCACCTGGGGGGCAAGGTGCTGGTGTCGACCACCGAGGCGATCAACAAGCTGGTCGCTGCGCGGCTCGCCGCCGACGTGATGGACGTGCCCACAGTCGTCATCGCCCGTACCGACGCCGACGCGGCAGACCTGCTGCTCACCGATCACGACCCGCGCGATAAGCCGTTCCTCACGGGCGAGCGCTCGAGCGAGGGGTTCTTTCATGTACGCGCCGGCATCGAGCAGGCGATCGCCCGCGGTCTTGCCTACGCGCCCTATTCCGATCTGCTCTGGTGCGAGACCTCCAAGCCCGACCTCGCCGAGGCGCGCGAGTTTGCCGCAGCCATCCACGCGAAGTATCCGGGCAAGCTGCTCGCCTACAACTGCTCGCCGAGCTTCAATTGGCAGGCCAAATTGAACCAGTCGACGATGAAGAGCTGGCGCGAGCAACTGGCGGCGATGGGCTATCGCTTCCAGTTCATCACACTCGCCGGCTGGCATGCGCTGAACCTCTCCATGTTCGAGCTGGCCAGCGCCTATCGCGAGGACGGCATGCTCGGCTACTCGCAGATGCAACAGCGCGAGTTCGGACAGGAGCAGGCGGGCTACCGCGCGACCAAGCACCAGGCCTTCGTCGGCACGGGCTATTTCGACGCCGTGCAGACCGCCATCACCGCGGGGCAAACCTCCGTCGGGGCAATGGCCGGAAGCACCGAGGCGCAGCAATTCCACGGGGCCGGGGAAGCCCCCGGGCCGAAACGTGTGGTCGCCTAAAGACCACGCCGCCGCGATCGCCGAGCATTTCCGCGCCTACAACGACGAATTCGGGCGGATCACTCGGCGGGCGGCGCTCAATTTTCTCGCGGAGGACTGGCACTCCGGGCAGCAAGACGCCGTCGCCCGCATCGAGCTCTACGAGCAGCGGGTCACGCACTGCGTCGAGAGCCTCGCCGAGCAGCTGAAGCCGCTCGCGACCGACAGCGCGCTATGGGTCGACATCAAGCGCGCCTACGAGACGATGGTCGCACGGCGTCCGGACAGCGATTTCTACCGCACGTTCTTCAACTCCGTATGCCGCGATCTATTCGGCACGGTGGGCGTCAATCCGGAGGTGGAGTTCACCGCCACCAGCATGGGTCGCGCTTCCGGCGCCGTGCCCATCCGCGTGTACCGCGTCGGCACAGCGCTCGCGACGGCGGTGCGCGAAATCATCACAGACCTGCCGTTCGGCGCGGCGATCCGTGACCAGGACGCGGCGGTTCACCGCATCAGCGCCGAGATCGGGCGCCACTTCTCGAGCGGGCGCCAGCGCGCGCCCGACTCCGTCGAATTGATCGAGCCGGTGTTCTACCGCGGCATGAACGCCTTCATCGTCGGCCGCCTCATCGCGGACGGTTCCATCACCCCCATCGTCGTCGCCTTCAGCAATTCCCGGGACGGGGTGAAGGTCGATTCGGTGATGATGTCGATGGCGGACGTCGGCTCGCTCTTCGGCTACGCCCGCTCGTATTTCCACGTCGACCTGCCCGTGGTCGGAGCGGCCATCACGCTGCTGCGCTCGTTCATGCCGCGCAAGCCGGTCGATGAGCTCTACACCGTGCTCGGCCGCGCCAAGCAGGGCAAGAGCGAGCGCTACTTCACATTGCAGCGTCACCTCGACACCTCGATCGACAGCTTCGTGCACGCGCCGGGCGATCGGGGCCTGGTGATGATCGTTTTCACGCTGCCCTCCCACGATCTCGTGTTCAAGGTCATCCGCGACCGTTTCGGCGCGCCGAAGACCAACAGCCGCGCGGATGTCATCGAGCGCTATCAATTCGTGTTCCGTCACGACCGCGCCGGGCGCCTGGTCGATGCGCAGGAATTCAAGCGCCTGCGTCTGCCGCGCACGCGTTTCATGCAGGAGCTGGCGGACGAGCTGTTGCGCGACGCGAGCGAGAGCTGCCGCATCGAGGGCGAGCATCTCATCGTCGAGCATTGCTACGTCGAGCGCCGCCTGCGCCCGCTCAACCTGTTCCTGCGCGAGGCCGACCCCGCCGCGGCCGAAGCCGCGATCGTCGACTACGGCGACTCGCTGCGCGATCTCGCGGCGAGCAACGTCTTCCCGGGCGATCTCTTGCTCAAGAACTTCGGCGTCACCAGCCACGGGCGCGTGATCTTCTACGATTACGACGAGCTGTGCCTGGTATCCGATTGCGTGTTTCGCGACCTGCCGCAGCCGCGTTGCGAGGAGGAAGAGGCGAGCGCGGAGCCATGGTTTCAGTGCGGGCCGAACGACGTATTTCCCGAGCAGTGGCTGCAGTTCCTTTCCATTCCGAAGGCATTGGAACCCGTATTTCTCGAGTGCCACGCAGAGCTCTTGACGGCGGCCTGGTGGCGCGACATGGCCGCGCGCGCCGTCGCGGAAGCCCAGCCTGCCCTCGCCGACGCTACGGCCGCCCGCGGCGTCGAGGCCCGCCTCGCCGAGCGCGTGGCCGTCGCCGAGAGCGTCCCCGCTGCTTGAGCCGTCGGTGGGCACTGCGATCGTGCGCGACGGTGACACCGCGACCACCATGATTCCAACCCAAGTGCCGAGGCGCATTGGACTCAGTCACGGCTTTTTCGCTATCGCAGCAGCGAGCCTCGGTATATTGAGCCTCACTTACGGCGACTTCGCGCCGTCAGGGCAGACCTTACCCGGCTGGATTCCCTGGCGGGAAACTTGGGTTTATTTATCCGCGCTAATCCTCTTGGCCGCCAGCGTCGGTCTTTGCTTTTCGCGCACAGCTTTGCCGAGCGCCTTGACGATCGGTGCGTACCAAGCGGTCTGGGCCTTGATCGGTACACCCCCGATCCTCCACCAGCCGCTCAGCATTGGCGCGTGGTATGGATTTTGCGAAGCCCTGACGTCGCTTGTCGGCGCATGGATTCTGTACGCCACGTTGCGCTGGCGGTCGCCGGGATCTGAGATGCCGATCGCCGGCCGGCGCGCCGTGCGCGTGGCACAGGTTTTGTTTGGCCTCACCTGTGTCTTCTACGGGTTGTCGCACTTTGCCTACGCCGATTACACGGCCAGCATGGTGCCTACGTGGCTAGCCGGTCGGTTGGGCTTGGCTTACTTCACCGGGCTCGGCCACCTTGCCGCTGGAATTGGCATCATTGTCGGCATTCTCCCGCGTCTCGCGGCCACCCTCGAAGCGATCATGATGGGCTTGTTCGGCCTTCTGGTCTGGGTGCCGAGCTTTTTGGCGCAGCCCCCGCCCCCATGGGCGACGCCGCCCCAAAACCAATGGTCGGAGCTCGTCGTGAACCTGGTGTTGGCCGCCTCGGCGTGCATCGTCGCGACTTCTTTGAGAAACCGCCCCTGGATTTCGCGCTCGCGCGCGTGAATGACTAGAGCGAAATCTTCACCCCGCCGAAATAGGCCCGGGGCATCGCCGGGCTCTGAAAGCGCGGATCGACATCTGGATCTCCCAATGAGCCGTTGGGCGGTACGCCCGGCGCGCCGACGCCCGTCGGGTCCCCCAAGATGCCGAACGTTGAGTAATGCCGGTCGAACAGGTTCTGGATGTTGGCGAACACCTGCACGTTCTTGCTGATTCGATACGACGTACGCAAGCTAGCCACCGTGTAGCCCGGCAATTCGGGATTCAAATTGTCCTCATCGCCTCGATAGAAAGAGGGCCCGATGTAGCTCCATGTGCCGCCTACTGACCAGTCCCGCAGCACCTTGACATCCGCACCGAGTTTCACGCGAGTCTTCGCAAGCAACGGCAACTCGTCGCCGACATTCACTTGAACGTTGCCGTTCGCGTCCTGGAATGGATTGGCAGGTGACGGCTCCAGGAATGCCGATCGGAAAGTCGCCTTGAGGTAACTATATTGCAGATATGCGGAAACCTTTCCCATTTGATAGGTCAGGTCGAGATCGCCGCCTTCGCGGCGCGTGGACCCGACGTTCTGAAAGAAGCCGGATGCGATCGTCGTCGAGATGCCGTAGATGTCGTTCTCGGAGTTGGTGCGATAGACGCTGAGGTCGCAGCCGAATCTGCCAAAGCTCGCATCTGATAATGTGCCCCGCGCACCGACATCGACAGTCTTCGACACGACTTGTTTCAACGGCGGATCGGAAGCCAGGTTCGTGGGCAACAAGCACGGCGCGGCCGGATCGGCGCACTCGAGCTCGCTGGCGGTGGCAGCGCGATTGTTGATCGCGTAGCTGCCATATACGGTCAAGACCGGCAGGATCTTGTAGGTGGCGCCTGCGGACGGATCGAAGTGTGTGAACCGGTTGTTGCCGCTCAGCAAGTCGCCATTGCGATCGGCGAGATCTACTTTGGCAATGTTGTAGCGGCCGGTGACCGTCACGGATAATGGATCGACGACATCGAACGTGTCGGTCAAATAGCCACTGTAATACTTGTTGTTCGCGTTGAGATTGACCGGAGTGGCGGTGCTGTCAACGCCTTCCGGTGTTGCAACGAAATACGGCGATGGCAAGACCGACAAAGCCGGATTCAGCACGCCGAGCCAGGTCCCCGAGAAAAAGTTAGTGGTCGAGGTATCGACGGTCGCGCCGACGGCGAACGAGTTGCCGTGGCCGAGGACCTTTTCCGTACTGGAGAACTGCAGCGAGCCGCCCCAAGTTTGCGAGTGAATGTCCTCGTAATCGTTCTGACCGATGATCGTCGTGCCGCCGTTGGTGATGTCGGGAATATGCTGGCCGGCGGTATCGGTCAGCACGTAATCGCCGTCGCACAACAGGCCGGGGGCGACGTCGTCATCGCAGGCCGCGTAGTCGGTGTTATCGCCGTTGGCCACCGTTTGCCGGTAGTTGCGGAAGTACAGCACATTCGACAGCGCCAGCGTCGGCGTAAAGTTGTACGCCGTGTTGAGCGTTATCATGTCGAGGTTATTGATGTTGTTCTGCGGGCCGGTAAAGACGTTTTCGGGACTGATCGCCAACGATTGCACCGGCGCGGGGCCCTGACCGTACAGGCGGTTGTTGCCGCGCGAATAGTTCAAGTCCGCGGTGATGGTATCGGTGTGGAAGCTCAAGTCCAGATAGTACTGTCTGACCCGATCTTGCGCGAAGTGGCGCCAGCCGCCTTCCTTGAGCGTATTGACCGCCACATAGGCGCCAACGGGGCCGTCGTTGACACCGTACTCCGCCTGCGCTTGGCGTTGATTGAACGAGCCGCCAGATAGCGTGCCGTCGAATCCCTGGTACGTAAAGCCGTTCTTCATCGTCACTGTCGCGGCGCCGCCCAACGCGTTCAACCCGAACACGGACGTCGCGCTCAGTATGTCGATGCGGTCGATGGCGATGTCGGGAATCAGGTCCCAATTGACCGTGTCGCCGAAGGCCTCGTTGATGCGCACGCCGTTCTGATAGACCGCCATGCCCTGCGGCGTACCGAGTACCGGCGACGCCTCGAAGCCGCGAAACAGCACGTCAGGCTGGAATGGGTCCGCGGCCGTGTCGTTGAAATTGACGGCACCGACTTGCTGGTCCAGTGCGCCGAGCACGTTGGCGGCGCCGTTGCGGGTCAGGTCGCTTGATCTCAAGGTCTGGATGTTGCCGGGGATCTTGTCTTTATCGACCTTGAAGCCCGGCACCGGAGTGACTCCGACGACGACGATTTCGTCCAGATAGTGCGTGTCCTGCGGCGCCTGCTGTGCCACGACCAGCGGAGAGATTGCTGTCAACGTTGCGACCAACACCCACGAGAATAGCCGATGCGCGCCGTTGCGCATTAGATACCAACCCATAAATGCCCTCCAATAGGACGTGACCGTGGGTCTTTGCGCCCATTAAGTTGAATCATTGGAGTGTCAGCGATCTAGTCCTGTTAAGCCAGGGACTAACTCCCGATGGCAACCGGGAATTTCTCCCGTGGCGCTCGATCACCTGCGCCGTATCGATGGAACGGGTCTGATCAACCTGATTTTTACGACTCCAACCCCATGCGGACACGCGCACCTCTGCCGGCGAATCGGCGTTAGCGGCTGCTGCCGCGGCCGATCGAACCGAAGCGGCGACGCTCTTGATCGCTCGGGGAGCACGTCTCGAGAATCGCACGCGCGTCACCTTCGAAACGCCCCTCACGGAGGCTGCGAAGATGAACCACCTCGACATGGTTCGGCTTCTACTGGATCACGGCGCGGACATCACTGCGAAGGATGTCACGGGCCGCACCGCGTTGGATTGGGCCAATGAGAACTCCAATAGCGACATGGTGCGGCTCATTCAATCCAGTTTCGCCAAGTAGGCGATCCCCTCGGGTTTTCAGGCCTTGCGTTGGAAAATACGTATGCCTTGCGCCGGCAGCTCCGCCTGCGCCGTCCCGTCGCCCGGCTCGCGGGGCTGCGAGTCGAGCGCGAGCTTCCACTCGCCCTTGGGCATCGCAATCCGTCTCGCGACGCCGGCGAAATTGAACACCCCGAGCACGCCGGCATACTCGAAGCGCAGCCACTGCGCCTTCGCATCGAAGCGCACCTGCGGTTTTGCGGGCGCTTTCGCGGATGCGCGCGCGACGCGGCTCTTTCGCAGGGCAATCAGGGCACGGTACCAGTCGAGCAGCTCCGCGTGCCGAGGCTCGCGGAGCTCGGTCCAGTCGAGCTTCGATCGCTCGAAGGTTGCGTCGGCCTGCGGATCCGGAATCGCAGCGCCCCGGCGGAAGCTCCGGAACTCGTGTGCCCGTCCCTCGCTCACCAGGCGTCCGAGCTCTGTGTCCTGATGGTCGGTGAAATATAGGAAAGGCGTGCGGGCGCCCCACTCCTCCCCCTGAAACAGCAGCGGCACGAAAGGCGACAGGAGCGTCAAGGCCGCGATCGCCTTGAGCTTGGGTATCTCGACCAGCATCGACAGCCGCTCGCCGCGGGCGCGATTGCCGATCTGATCGTGATTCTGCGAGCAAACGACCAGCCGGTCGGGCGTCACCCCGCGCGGCGCGCGGCCGTGCCGGCGCTGCCGGAAGGCGGAGTACTGTCCCTGGTACACGTAGCCGTCGTTAAATGCCGCGGCGATGTCGGGGAGACCCGAGTAGTCCGCGTAATAGCCCTCGCTCTCGCCGGTGAAATAACGATGCAGGGCATGATGAAAGTCATCCGCCCAGTGAGCATCCAGCTCGAAGCCGCCGCGCGCCGCGGACAATACCAGCCGCGGATCGTTGAGGTCGCTCTCCGCGATCAGCACGAGCTCGCGGCCACGCTCGATCGCGAGCTCGCGCACCGCCGCCGCCAGATCCTCGAGCACGTGCACCGCCTCGAAGCTGAAAATCGCGTGCACGGCGTCGAGCCGCAGCCCGTCGAAGCCGTAATCCCCGAGCCACATGAGCGCGTTGTCGATGACGAACCGGCGTACCTCGTCGCTATGTGCGCCGTCGTAGTTGACCGCTTGGCCCCAGGGCGTCTTCACCCGATCGGTGAAATAAGGACCATAGGCGCCGAGATAGTTGCCGTCGGGTCCGAGATGGTTGTAGACGACGTCGAGGAGCACCGCGAGGCCGCGCTCGTGGCAAGCCGCGATGAAATCCGCGAGCTCGTCCGGTGTTCCGTATGCCGGGAGCGGGGCGTACAGATCGACCCCGTCATAACCCCAGCCGCGCCGTCCGGGAAACGTCGCAAGCGGCATGAGCTCGACGTGCGTGATGCCGAGGCCTACCAGGTGATCGAGCCGCTCGCGCGCCGCGGCATAGGTGCCCGCCGGCGTGAACGTGCCGATGTGCAGCTCGTAGATGATGGCCGCGCGTAGGGGGCTCGGCTGGAAGCGTCCGACGCGCTTTTCGAGACGGCCGACCTCGAGCACGCGCGAGGCGCCATGCACCCCCTCGGGTTGCCAGCGCGAGCGCGGATCCGGGAGCGGCTTGCCGCCGTCTATCGAATATTTGTATCCGCAGCCTAGGTCGGTGGCCTCGATAGCGCCCCGCCAGTAACCGTTCTCGTCCCGTGCGAGCGCAACCCGCAGCGCCGGCGTGACCAGCTCGACGGACTTGGCCGAGGGCGCCCAGACGGAGAGGATCATGCGAGATCGCGCGCGAGGAGCGCGACGGGAAAGGCGCCGAAGAGGTCCGCGGGCCCCACGCCGCCCTGCAGCCGCGCGTCCGTGAAGGCGTTGACCCATACACCGCGCGGCAGGGGCAGAAGCGTATCGCCCCAGTCGCCGTTCACCGTCATACTGAATCGCGGCACCACGGCGATGAGATTCTCGCCGCGCCGAAAGGCCAGGAGATTGCCGAGGTGCGCGCCCTGCGCAACGAGCGGCTGATAGCGGCTCTGCGGCAGAAAATCGCTCGGGCGCCGGCGCCTTAGCGCGAGCAGCCGCGTCGTCATCCAGAGCTTCGGTAAGCCGCTGTCCCAATCGCCCACCGCCTCGTTCGCCGAGAGCGAGCGGCAGCCCTTCAGCATTTGCGCGCGCAGCTCGAAATCGACGGGCCGCCGATTGTCCGGGTCGACCAGACTCAGATCCCATAGCTCGCTTCCCTGGTAGAAATCCGGCACGCCCGGGACGATCATCTTGATCAGCGTCTGCGCGAGAGAGTTGACGCGCCCGGGCAGGATCAAGGGCGCGATGAACGCCTCCAGGCCCTCCACGAACTCCAGCGTGTGGTACACCCCGTCGACGAAGCCGCGGATGTTCTCCTCGTAGCCCGTGTTCGGCTCGTGCCAGGACGTGCGGACCTTCGCCTCGCGGCAAGCCTTCAGCATGTATTGCCAGCAGCGCTCCTGCGACAGCGGCCACGCGCCGATCAGCGTCTGGTACAAGAGATACTCCGCGTGACGATCGGGCGTGCGGTTATTCCACGCGGGAGCGGTTAGCTGCGACCACTGATGCAGGGCCTCCGCCCAGCGGTCCGGAATCTCCGACAGGAGCGAGATGCGCGTGCGCACGTCCTCGCTGCGCTTGCTGTCGTGGGTCGAGGTCGCGAGCATATTGTTGGGCCAGCGATCGCTCAGATAATGACAGAACTCGTGGAACTTCTCCGCCGAAATGCCCATGAGCGAGGCTTGCGATCCGACCTCGTTGCAGGACACCAGCCGGTCGAAGAGATAGAAAGTCGTGTCCTCGACGCCCTTCGCCATCACCGCAGGCGCGAGTTGCTGCCAGCCCGCGATGAATTCCTCCTCGGCCGCATCGAGCCTCGGCTTGGTAAAGAGCGCTGCGAGAAAATCGAACGCGCTGCTACCGCCGACGTTGGGCGCGCTGATGCGCGCGCTCTGCACGGCCTCGGCGAACACACGCTCGTCGGGCGAACTCAAGGTGTCGGCGGTGCGATAGGTGCGGTACACCCCGAGAGCCGTCGTGACGCTCGCCAGCGCCTCGCGCAGCTGCCGCGGACTCAAATCGCGCGTCCGCCAATCGGCGCGCGCGATCTTGAGGGCCGCGGCGCTCAAGCGATCGAGATCGGCCGAGAAGGTGGACTCGACGATCTCGCGCTTCTTCTCCCGCACCAGCGCGGCGAAGCTAACGGTATGGCCGGTGAAATCCGCATAGGTCCCGGTGAAGGCGTCGATCCGGCGATCGTCCATCCATAGCCGGTTCACCTTGGCCATGAACTCGTAGCCGACGGTGCCGTCGATCGGCCAATCCTCCGGCAGCCGCTCGTCGTTCTCGAGGATCTTCTCGACGTACAGCCGCCCGTCCGGCAGCAATCCGCGCAGCCGCTCGAAGTAGCCGAGCGGATCCTTGAGGCCGTCCGGGTGATCGAGCCGCAATCCGTCGAGTTGCCCCTCCCGGATCATCCGTTCGACGCGCACATGCGCCGCCTCGAACACCGCCGGCTTCTCGATCCTGATGCCCACGAGGCCGCTCACGTCGAAGAAGCGGCGATAGTTGGTGAGCTCACCCGCGAGCTTCCAGCTATGAAGCGCGTAGAACTGCCGCCGCAGAATCGCATCCAGCTGCACCGGATCCCTGCGGGTGTGCTCGATTGCCGCGGCAAGCCGCCCCGCCTCGGCCGCCTCGGTAAGCACCGCCTCGGCGCGCTCGAGCCTCCGGCGATGTCGCGAGCGATCCGCGTCGGACGGGGCGACGGCGTTCTGCAGCTCGATCAGCTCTCGGAAGCACGGATCCGGATCATCGAGGAGCGTGCCCCAGGACGCCGCCGCGAGGGGCCAACTGCTGTCGAAGTGTACGATGCGCGGCCGGCCGCCGCGTGCTTCGATGACGAACTCGCCTCTGTCGAGCGCTTCGCCATAGGCGTGCGCGAGCGTGCAGATGTGAACCTTGAAGGGCTCGTGGGGCGCGCTGCGGATGTCGAAATAGCCTGTGAATTCGCTGTAAGGACCGCATGCCAGCACATCGTCCCACCGGGGGTTGTATTCCGAGGCGGACATGTGGTTCGGCACGAAGTCGAGCAAGATGCGCAGGTGCTGAGCGCGCGCCGCCTCGACGAAGCTCTCCCAGGCCGCCTCGCCGCCGATATCCTCGCTGATGCGGGCCGGATCGGTCACGTCGTAGCCATGCATGCTGCCCGGAAATGCCTGCAAGCATGGGGAGAGATAGACGTGGCTCACGCCGAGCTCTCCGAGGTAGGGAAGAATCCGCTCCGCGTCCTTCAGCGTGAATCCCGCATGCAGCTGCAGGCGGTAAGTTCCGATCCATTCATCGCTCATGGCTTAGGACGACGAACGAGCGCTCGGTGAGGTCGACGAGCCGGTTGCGTCCGACCGATTCCTCCTCGATGGGCAGATCGGGCCGCGCGGTGTCGAAGACGATCTTCCAGCCGGAGTGATACAGCTCGTAGGAGATGCGAAACGCCACCCGCTGGTAATGCGCGTTCAGCAGCAGGAGGAAATCCTTGTCCTCGGCGCAGTTTCCGGCGCTGTCGCGGATTTCCGGAGCGGTGCCGTTCAAGAACATGCCGAGCGTGCGCATCCATCCGCCGTTTTCCCAGTCTTTCGCGCCCATCCGCTTGCCGTCGGCGCGGAACCAGACGAGGTTCTTGTCCGGATGCGCGGCGTCCGGATCGTTGTCGTAGAACGCGTAGCGATGGAAGTTCGGGTGCTGCTTACGGTACTGGACCACGCGCCGGGCGAAATCGAGAAAGGCCTTGCGGCGATCGTCGAGATCCCAGCGATACCATGAGATCTCGTCGTCCTGGCAGTAGGCGTTGTTATTGCCTTGCTGCGTGCGGCTGAGCTCGTCCCCGCCCGATATCATGGGCGAGCCCTGGGCGAGCGTGAGCGCGCACCAGAGGTTGCGCTTCTGCCGCTCGCGCAGCTCGATGATGGCTGGATCCTCGGTCGGACCCTCGACACCGCAGTTCCAGGTGTTGTTGTCGTCCGCACCGTCGCGGTTCTCCTCGCCGTTCGCCTCGTTGTGCTTTTGCTCGTAGCTCACGAGGTCCTCTAGCGTGAAGCCGTCGTGCGCGGTGACGAAATTGACGCTCGCCGACGGCGGTCGGCGCGTGCTCTCGTACAGGTCCGCGCTTCCGGCGAGGCGCGTCGCGATCTCCGAATGCAGGCCCATGTCGCCTTTCCAGAAGCTTCGCACCGTGTCGCGATACCTGCCGTTCCATTCCATCCAGCCGAGCGGGAAGTTGCCGACCTGGTAGCCGTTCTCGCCGAGGTCCCAGGGCTCGGCGATGAGTTTCGCGGGCGCGAGCGTCGGATCCTGGTAAATGGTGTCGAAGAAGGCCCCGAGCTGATCGACTTCCTTCAGCTCGCGCGCGAGCGCGGAGGCCAGGTCGAAGCGGAAGCCGTCGACGTGCATCTCGGTCACCCAGTACCGCAGGCTATCCATGAGCAGCTGGATGGCACTCGGATGCAGCATGTTGAGGGTGTTGCCGCAACCGGTGAAATCCATGTAGTGGCGCGGATCGTTCGGCACGGTGCGGTAATAGGCCGAATTGTCGATGCCGCGCAGCGAGAGGGTGGGCCCGGCGTGGTTGCCCTCCGCGGTGTGGTTGTAGACCACGTCAAGGATCACCTCGAACCCGGCGTTGTGCAGATCCTTGACCATCTGCTTGAACTCGCGCAGCACCTCGATCGGGCGCGACGATTTCGAGGCATAGCGCGGCTCGGGTGCGAAGAAGCCGAGCGTGTTGTAGCCCCAGTAATTGCGCAGGCCCTTGTCGATGAGATGGCGATCGTCCAGAAAATAATGCACCGGCATCAGCTCGATCGCGGTGATGCCGAGCGAGCGCAGGTGCGACAGCACCGGCTCGGAGGCCATGCCGGCGTAGGTGCCGCGCAGTTCCTCGGGCACTTCCGGATGCAGCTTCGTCATGCCGCGCACGTGCGCCTCGTAGATGAGGGTCTCGTGCGGCAGGTGAGCCGGGCGCTTCTCGCCGCTCCAATCGAACGTGGGATCGACGACGGCCGCGAGCGGCGCGAACGGCGCACTGTCTCGCTCGTCGAGCGTCAGGTCTCCGTCGGGGTCGCCCAGCTGGTAAGCGAACAGCTCGTCCGCCCACTGCAAGGGACGGCCGATCGCCTTCGCATAGGGATCGAGCAAGAGCTTCGAGGGGTTGAATCGCAGCCCGGTATGCGGGTCGTACGGTCCATGCACGCGATAGCCATAGAGCTGGCCGGGCTTGATGTCGGGCAGGTACAGGTGCCAGGCCCCGTTGGTCCGCTCCCGGATCCGCATGCGGGTCTCGTTCTTGCCCGACGCGTCGAACAGACACAGCTCGACCGATTCCGAGCTTTCGGAGAAGAGCGAGAAATTGACGCCGCGGCCGTCAAAGGTCGCCCCTCTCGGGAAGGGCGAACCGGCGGACTGCTGCGCCCGTTCGCGTTGCGAGGACGGTGGGGTCACTGCGGTTTTTTGGCGCAGTCATCGACTGCGCTCGGCGGCGGAGCGCAGCAGGCGGCATGCACGGGTGGCATTGGCGTTCTCCTCACCGAGAGCCTGACCGCCGGCACGGGGTTTTGCTGTCGGCAGCGGGCACTTGGCCTTGTAGGACACGGGCTCACGCACCGCTGAGGCGCTGCGGCCATGCCCAATCCCGCACCTCGGGCATGTCTTGGCCGTAACGATTGATGTAGTGGCGGTGCTCGACGAGCTTGTCCAGGAGCTGCTGCTTCAGGTAGGTGCCTTCGCTGCCGCTTTGCTGCAACCGATTGGTCGCATCCATCGCCAGGTGAAAGCGATCGAGGTCGTTGAGCACGGTCATATCGAAGGCCGTCGTGATGGTGCCCTCCTCCTTGTAGCCGCGCACGTGGAAGTTGTCATGATTGTGACGCCGATAGGTGAGCCGATGGATCAGCCAAGGATAGGCATGGAAGGCGAAAATAACCGGCTTGTCCTTCGTGAACAGCGAGTCGAAGTCGTAATCGGACAGGCCGTGCGGGTGCTCGGAGGGCGGCTGCAGCTTCATGAGATCGACGACGTTGACCACCCGGATCTTGAGGGCGGGCAGCCGCTCGCGCAGGATCGAGACGGCCGCGAGCGTTTCCAAGGTAGGGACATCGCCGCAGCACGCCATGACGACGTCCGGCTCGCCATGCTGGTCATTGCTGGCCCATTGCCAGATGCCGACTCCCTCGGTGCAATGCTTGATCGCCGCATCCATGGAGAGCCACTGCGGCGCGGGATGCTTGCCGGCGACGATGACGTTCACATAGTGGCGGCTGCGCAGGCAATGATCGACCACCGACAAGAGACAGTTCGCGTCGGGCGGGAGGTAGACGCGCACGATCTCCGCCTTCTTGTTGACCACCTGATCGATGAAACCGGGATCCTGATGAGTGAAGCCATTGTGGTCTTGCCGCCAGACATGCGAGCTCAAGAGGTAGTTGAGCGATGCGATCTTGTGGCGCCACGGCAGCCCCGCGGTGACCTTGAGCCATTTTGCGTGCTGATTGAACATCGAGTCCACGATGTGAATGAAGGCCTCGTAGCAGTTGAACAAGCCGTGCCGGCCCGTCAGCAAGTATCCTTCCAGCCAGCCCTCGCATTGATGCTCGCTCAGCATCTCCATCACCCGTCCTTGGGGCGCAAGGAAGTCATCCGTCGCGAGGACCGGTAATTCCCACTGCCGCTGCGTTGCCTCGAATACCGACTCCAGGCCGTTCGACAGGGTTTCGTCGGGGCCGAATATCCGGAAATTGCGGCTCTCCGCGTTCATCGTCACGACGTCGCGCAAGTAACGGCCGGCGGCGTGGGTCGCGCCGATCCCCGCGGTCCCGGGGTTTGCGACATCGAGCGCGTAATCGGCAAAATCCGGTAATCGCAGGTCGCGCAGGAGCTTCCCGCCGTTCGCGACCGGATTCGCCCCCATGCGCCGCTCGGCCTTCGGCGCCAGCGCCTTCAGACGCGCGCCGGCTGCGAATGCGTCATGCCGTGCACGACGCGGTGACCCACCGCGCTCACCTCGGCGAATCGCGGCTGCGACTCGAGCCACTTCACCAGCGAGTTGACCGCCGATCGAAAGCTTCCCGCATCGAGCGCGATGCGCTCCGCCTCCTTTCCCTTGCCTGTGCTCGCCTCGAACGCCGCGCCGGGCTCTCCGATGCGCTCGATTTTTCCGTACTCGAGCTTCGCAGAATCGGAGCCGGGCCCGTAGAATGCGAACCGGATGCTCGATGAGCCCGCGTTGATGGTGAGCACCGACATGATAGGGAGTCTGCCACATCCATGTTGACAATGATTCGATACGCCGGCCCGCGCAGGCCATCCGCCGTGCGGCTCTTCTTGCCCGCCGGGAAGCCCCCCCGTACCATCCGTCCAGAAGCGCGCTGAGCTGCGCGTTAAGGATTTAAGCCTTGTCCACAGGCCCAGGGGAGACGTCCGTGAGTATAGCCTCCGAGTTCAAAGAGTTTGCGATGAAGGGCAACGTCGTCGACCTCGCCGTCGGCGTGATCATCGGCGCTGCATTCGGAAAGATCGTGTCCTCGCTGGTGGCCGACATACTGATGCCGACACTCGGCAAGCTCATCGGCGGCTTCAACTTCTCGGACCTTGCCTTGGGGTTGGGCAAGGATCCGACGGGCAAGGATGTTCTGGTCAAGTATGGATCATTCCTGCAGAACACCTTCGATTTCCTCATCATCGCGTTCGTGCTTTTCTGCACCATCAAGTTCATCAACCGTTTGAAGAAGCCCCCGGCTCCGTCGGCGGCCGCTCCCCCGCCGCGCCAGGAAGTGCTGCTCGAGGAAATTCGCGACTTGCTCGCCAAGCGCGCGTGAACTAACGCCGCAGGGCGAGGGCCCATGCGAGCGCGACGAGCGCGAGCGCCGCGGCCCCCGCGGCGATCTGCACACCGCGACTGCGGCTCTGCGGAATGCCGAGCCGGAAGTAGAGCCAGCCGGTCGCGACGCCGGCGATGAAACCGAGTGCATGGGCCAGCACGTCGACATGCTGATCGCCCGCGCCGAGGAGCGCGAGCAGCGCCACGCCGCCGAACACGGGCGCGTATGCATACTTGAACCGGTCGCGCAGCGTCAGCCCGTGGCGCCACGCGAATCCGACGAGCAGTCCCAGCGCCGCGAACACTGCGGTGGAAGCGCCGACGGCCCGATGGGTCGGCGGCGAGATCAACATGTCTGCGTAGTTCGCGGTTGTCGCTGCGGCGAGAATGCTCGCCCACCCGATGCCCGGCCCGAATGCACGGCCCGCGAGTCCGCCGATGGCGACGCCGAACAACAGGTTGCCGAGCAAGTGCGCCTGATCGAGGTGCAAGGTGAGGGCCGTCACGGCGCGCCACCATTCGCGCGCGGCGCCGCGGCGCGCATCGAGCGAGCCTCGCTCGAGCCAGTCGGCCCCGAATGCCTGGATTCCCGCGCAATAAGCGACGAGCACCAGGAGGGCGGCATAGATCGCGGACCCGACCTCTGCACCGGCAAAGGGCACGAACACGGGCCGCGCGCTCCGCAGGGGCGCGCGCTCGAGCCCATAGCGCTCGAGCTCCTCGCGTGCTGCCTCGAGCTGCTCGCGCGGCACCAGCAGCTCGGTTTCGGCGCCGAGATCCACGGTCTCGTAAGAGAGGCCTTTCGCCGCCAGCACGAGCGCCGCCTCGGCGCAGGCCCGTCGCGAGCCCTTGAGAACCGCGGCAGGCGCGCTGAGATCGTCGGCGGAAGGTGTTGGAGTCTTGCTCTCCGCGGGAATCATGGCAGCTCCTGTTGCGGCGGGAGCTCTAGTGTAAAGCGCGCTTAAGGCTGGGCGCTGCGCACTCGAGGCTAGGTACTGCGCGGCTCCGCGAGCATGCGATAGATCTTGAGCACCCGCGGCACGTAAGCCATGGTCTCCGAGAAGGGAGGAATTTGCCCGCCGTTGCGATCCACCGCTTCTTCCCCGGCGTTGTAAGCGGCGAGCGCGAGGCGCACGTCGTGGCCGAAACGATCCATCAGGAACTTCAAATAGGCCGCCCCGCCGCGAATGTTCTGAATCGGATCGTAACGATTCGATACGCCGAAGCGGGTCGCCGTGCCCGGCATCAGCTGCATGAGCCCCACCGCACCTTTCTTCGAGACCGCCCGCGAATTGAATCCCGATTCGACCACGATGACCGCGCGCAGAAGGTTGGGCTCCACCGCGGCGGTGACGGCCGCCTTCTCGATGATGGAATCGTACCGCGTGGCGCGCGCGAGCACCGCCGGATTGTAATGATCACCGCTCTGGGTCAGCTCGTTAGGCGAGAACGCCAGCAGCTTGTAGCGGTTGTCATCCGGCACGTCGGTGTAATGCCGCACGCCGTCCGCGTCCAGATAGGTGTAGATTTTCGGGTGCGCCCCGACGCTCGTGGCGCACAGCATCGTGGCCAGAAAAATGAACGGTTTGAAAGACATGGCGGAGCTCTCGTAAGAACAATAGACGAAGGGACGCCGGCCGGATGAGATGCGCATCACCCTTTCGGGCGCCCTGCCCGAGACGCAAGTTCGGCTACGCGACGGGCGGCCAGAGGGGCGGTCATAAGGGGCGCAGATAACGGAGATTTAACCTCGATTACCGGCAGGTGCGCGCACTCACGCGCGGGCGCGCAGATAGAATCCAAGCAAGCTTAACGTTGGTTATAAAGGGAGTCTGGGCTCGCGCCAGGTTCCTTGCGAGGCCGTTTTTCGCAGCGCAGCATCCAGGAATTTCGAGCATCGATGAGCACACCGGAAAGATTGGTATCGCAGGCCCTGGCTCCCCCCGCCGTCGCCGTTCCGGTTCCCTGGACCATAGGCGCGCGGCGCACCGCCGTCGGCGCGCGGGCGTGGCTGGTCACGGCGTTCCTGTTCTTCCTGCCCGTGATCGCCTACTGGCCGGCAACTTTTCACGAATATGGCCTCCGCGACGACTACTCGAATCTGCGCGAGTCGCACGAAGAGATCGGCAAGATCCTGCAATTCTGTGCCTCGCACGCACGCCCGATTTACGGCTGGCTTCTGCAATCGACCTATGGACAGACGACGAGCGTGCACAACCTCGAGTGGACGCGCCTGTTCGCCTCGTTCCTGCTCGGCTCGATATCTCTCGTGATGTACCGCGGGCTGCGCGCCCTGGGCTGGTCGTCGAGCTCGAGTCTGTGCGTCGCCGTCCTCATCTCCTTGGTGCCTGCCTCGCAGGTGATTGCCGGCTGGGCGGTCGGCTGGCCGTACGCCGCCACTGCGCTCCTGGCACTACCCGCATTCTTCACCGTCGAAGGCGCGCTAGCGGTGCGCCCGGCCGCGGGCACCGCCCGGTTCGTCGGCCAGTGGACGCTCGGAGCCGCCCTCATGGTCGTGTGCGCGCTCACCTATCAGCCGAGCGCGTTGTTCTATGTCGTGCCCATGGCGGGGGCGCTCATCGCCCGGCGCGAGCGCGGACTCACCGCCACGGTGCGCTGGACGCTCGCGCACGCCGCCGTCATCTTCACCTCGCTCGGCCTCGCTTACTGCACCATGACCGCCCTGTACTCGGCGGGTGTATTCGTCAAATCGGGACGCGTCGCCTTCGAACATCATTGGGGCGACAAGATCGCGTGGTTCCTGTCGGAGGCACTGCCGAACTCGCTCAGCCTGTTCGTGCTGAATGACAACAATCACCGCGATCGCGCGCTGTATCTCTCCTGCGCGGCTGCGGTGGGTCTGATACTGGCCGCGGGCGCGTACCTCGAGTGGAAGCGCCACGGGCGCGAGCGCGGCATCGTGTGGACGGCGGCCCTGCTCGGCCTGCCGGTGCTCGCCTTCGCCGTGAGTCTGGTGGCTTCCGAGCGCTACGCGACCTATCGCACCGTGCTCGCCATGACCGCCGTGCTGGTGTGTTTTCTCGTCGCGTCGCTCCGCACGCTCACCGAGCGGTGGAATCCGGCCAATGTGCGGCTGCTCGCGGCGCTCGCGTTCACCGTGGCGTTCGTGATCGCACGCCATCACGTCAACGCCCTCATCGCCGTGCCCCAGGGCAACGAGTGGGAGCTGATTCTCCAGGGAGCGAAGCACGTTCATCTCACGCCGGCGGGCAAGCCGCGCATCTTCGCGATCGCCTCGAGTCCGGCCGACATCTCGACCGCCACCATCTATCACGACGAGTTTGGATCGCTGTCGTCGAATTCGGAGTGGGTGCCCAAGGAGATGTTCAAGCGCGCCATGCACGATCTGCATCCCGAGATCGCGAACATCAATACCCGTTACGAATTTTCCGAAGGCTACAAGCTGCCCGCCGGCCAGCACTACGATTTGATCATCGATATGCGCCGGCTGCGCCAGTTCTACAGCGACAACTAGAGTCGAGTCGCCGCGGCGCCGCCCCTGCGCGCTCCGCCCTCCGTGCTCAGATCCCGAGGAAGTCCCGCGCTCTCCCGGTGAGAATCGCCGCCTTGACCGCCAGCGGCCAGAACGCGTGCATCGGTATGGGCTCCAAGGACGTGAGCGGCATGTCGAAGGCTGCGCTCGGATGCGCCATTCGGCCCGCGAGCGCGCGGCCCATGGCGGTGGCCATCGCCACTCCGCGGCCGTTATATCCCAGGCAGATGAGCACGCCGGGCGCGGGCTCGTGCACGTGCGGATAATGGTCCCGCGTCATCGCGAGCCGTCCGCCCCAGGCGTGCGTCCATTCGATTCCCTCGAGGACACGCCAGAGTCTCGCGGCATACCGAGTCAAATGGGGAATTGCCGCGGGGGCGTCGATCTCGCGCATCGGCCCGCGTCCGCCAATCAACAGGCGATGCTGCGAGTCGATGCGGTAGTACACCGTGATGTTGCCGCTCTCGTAGAGCACCGGGCGGTCGGGCAGAACGCTCCGGCGCGCTGCATCGGCAAGCGGAGCACTCGCCGCGATGGCACCGAAGAGTGGAACGACCGTGCGGCGCAGCCCGGGCCACAGCCGATCGGTATAACCGTTGCTGGCCAGCACGACCTGCAAGGCCGTGACCGACGCTCTTCCGATGTCGAGTCGCCAACCGCCATCCATGCGCTTCATGCCGCACACGCGGGTGTGGGCATGCACTCGAGCGCCTGCCTCGATCGCGGCCCGCGCGAGACCGCGCGCAAACCCCAGCGGATTCAAGTCCCCGCCGCGTCGGTCGAGCATCGCGCACGAGTAGCGGTCGGTGCCGGTGGCGCGCGCGAGCGCTGCGCCTGCGAGCAGCTCGACGGGCGCTCCCCGCCGCTCGAGCTGCTCGCAGGTCCCGCGTATCGCGGCCGCATGCCGCGTGTGCACGGCTGCGCGCAGTGTGCCGTTTTGCCGCGCATCGCAATCGATGCCGTGCCGTTTCACCAGCTCGAAGACCAGCGCGGGAGCCGCACCGGCCAGAGCATTCATGCGCCCGCCGAGATCGGCGCCGAAATCGCGCTCGACGGTGTCCGGGTCGAGCTTGAGGCCGGCATTGACCTGTCCGCCGTTCCGGCCCGACGCGCCGAATCCGATCTCTTCGGCCTCGAGCAATACCACGGCCGCCCCCGATCGCGCGGCGTGCAGCGCGGTCGAGAGTCCGGTGATGCCGCCGCCCACGACCGCCACGTCGGCGCGCACATCGCCCTCGAGCGGCGCCGCCGCGGGTGCGGACGGTGCGGTTTCTGCGTACAAGTTGGCCATTGCTTCGGCTGGTGCGCGCGGCCTACCATGCTGGGGCTTAAGATTATCTTCAACAAGAAGGAAAGACCATGCGATATGGCGGCTTGGGAGGACTCATCGTTCTGATCGCCGATGTCTGGGCGATCGTGAACATTTTTCAAAGCGGCGCGAGCACCGCGGACAAAGTGCTGTGGACGGTGATCGTGATCGTGCTGCCGATCTTGGGCTTCATTCTCTGGTTTTTCTTGGGCCCCCGCACCGGCCGAGCGTGAGGACACGCTGCGCTTCTACGCGCGGACGCACCGCGCGCTTCAGGCGCGCAGACGCACCGGACCGAGCAGCATCGCCGCTTCGTAGCAGCTGTCTCGCAACGCCGAGTCGATGGTACCGAGCAGGCGCTCGCGGGCGTTGCGTGAATCCGCCGCCGGCGCCTCCACGGCGGTCCCCAGATGAAACACCGTCGTGTCGAGCGCCTTCTGCAGATTCCCCGCACGATCCGTGTTCGCGGCGCCGGGCTTGGTCGAGAGCACGCGCCGATCCAGGAGGCGCAGATCATCGGTCAATGCGGTCAGCTGGCGCTTGCAGCGCTCGACCACCGCGAGCGCCTGCGGATCGTCGAAGCTCGTCAGCGCGCGCACGTCCTCGCGAGCGCCGTTCAGCACCCGATCGAGACGATCGAGCCATTCAATCCACGATAATGAACTTTGCATACTTCCCTTCCTGAAAGGTCGTGTGCCGGGCAGAACCCCGCTCAACCGGACGCCGATAAGCGCTATTATTTTGAGCGCTCAGAGTACCCATGTTGAGCGCGCATCGCCACTGTCACCGCGAATGAAAAATTGGGGGTTCGTGTGATGCGGCTGTAGGAATATTCGGCAATAGGTTGAATTAACTGACTATGATGAGAACCAGCGAGAAAACGCCGATGGCACGGCGCGGCGGGCACGAGCGTCACAAGCTGAGCGCCCTGTCCTGGCTGCGCGCGAGCGTGCTGGGAGCGAACGACGGCATCGTCTCGATCTCGAGCCTCATTCTGGGCGTGGCCGCGGCACATGCGAGTCACGCGGACATTTTGTTGAGCGGTATTGCGGCGCTCGTCGCGGGCGCAATGTCAATGGCCGTCGGCGAATATGTCTCGGTGCATTCGCAGGCCGACAGCGAAGCGGCCGCGCTCGCCCAGGAGCGCACCGAGCTCGAGGTGGATCCCGTCGGCGAACGTCACGAGCTCACCGACATCTACCGACGTCGCGGACTTTCGGCCGCGCTCGCCCGCGAAGTCGCCGAGCAATTGATGGCCCACGATGCGCTCTCGGCCCATGCGCGCGATGAGCTCGGCTTCTCCAGTCGATCTCTGGCGCGTCCCCTGCAGGCCGCACTTGCGTCCGCGGGCAGCTTCACCGCCGGCGCCGCGATCCCGCTGCTCGTCGCCGCGCTTGCGAACCCCGGTTACGTCATACCGATCACCGTCGCCACTTCGCTCGCATGTCTGTTTTTCCTGGGCGCGCTCTCGGCGCGGGCCGGCGGCGCGCGCATCATCACCGCGGCAGTGCGCGTCACTGTCTGGAGCGCGCTCGCGATGGCCGTCACCGCGGGCGTCGGCACGCTGATCGGGACCCTCACTCGAGGTTCTATATGAACGCCGTCACGAACCATCGCATCGTGCTCGCCGCCCGGCCTCGCGGGGCCGCCGATCTCGCCTGCTTTCGCCTCGAGCGCGTGCCGCTCGCGGCGCCCCGCGAGGGCGAGCTGTTGCTGCGTACCGTCTACTTGTCGCTCGATCCGTACATGCGCGGGCGCATGAGCGATGCGCCTTCCTACGCGCCGCCGGTCGCCGTCGGCGCCGTCATGACCGGGCAGACTGTTTCGGTGGTGCTCGCCTCGCGCCATCCAGGCTGGCAGCCGGGCGATCGGGTGCTCGCCAACAGCGGCTGGCAGGAATACGAGGTGAGTACGGGCAGCTCTCTGGTAAAGCTCTCCGCGGACATGGAACCGGCATCCTATGCGCTCGGCGTGCTCGGGATGCCCGGCTTCACGGCGTTCGTCGGATTGCTCGATATCGGCAAGCCCCAGCCCGGCGAGACGCTGGTGGTCGCCGCGGCCACCGGAGCCGTGGGCTCGGTCGTCGGCCAGATCGGGAAATTGAAGGGCTGCCGCGTCGTCGGCATCGCAGGCGGCGCGGACAAGTGCGCGTGGGCCGTGCACGAGCTCGGGTTCGACGACTGTATCGACCATCGCTCCGCGGCGCTCGACACGCAACTGGCCGCCGCCTGCCCCGGCGGCATCGACATCTACTATGAGAACGTCGGCGGCAAGGTGTTTCGAGCCGTGGTTCCTTTGCTCAACGCGCATGCGCGCATTCCGGTCTGCGGGCTCATCTCGCAGTACAACGAGAGGCCCGAGCAGTCGCCGGGTAATTCGCTCGAGCAGCTCATGCGCGCGATTCTGGTGAAGCGTCTCGCCGTGCAAGGTTTCATCATCAGCGACGGACACGATCATCGACGGCCCGACTTCCTCGACTCGATGGCCGGATGGCTACGGGCGGGCAAGATCAAGTACCGAGAGCACGTCGTCCGGGGACTCGAGAGTGCGCCCGAGGCTTTTCTCGGCCTGTTGGCGGGGCGTAACTTCGGCAAGGTGGTGATCGCGCTGGGAAGTGCCGCCGGGCAGGACGCGCGAGGATGAGGGGCTCGGCCGCCGACGCGACCGCGCTCTTGCGCGTCGCGCAGATGGAAGAGGCGGACCGCTTGACCGTGCAGGCCGGCACGCCTGGAATCGATCTCATGCAGAACGCCGGTGCGGCCGTGGCGCGCGAGATCGTGCGTCGCTGGTCGCCGCGGCCGACCGCGATCCTCTGCGGGCCCGGCAATAACGGCGGCGACGGATTCGTCGTCGCGCGCGTGCTCGCCGCCGCCGGCTGGCCTGTTCGAATCGCTCTCGCAGGATCGATGCTTGAGCTCCGGGGCGATGCGCGCCATCACGCGGCGCTCTGGCTGCGTCCGGTCGAGCCGCTCGACATCGGCGTGCTCGAGGAGGCCGCTCTCGTGGTGGATGCCATGTTCGGATCGGGCCTGCGCCGACCGTTGAGCGGCGAAAACCAGCGAGTCATCGCAGCTGCCGTGGCACGGCGGCTGCCCGTCGTCGCAGTCGACGTGCCGAGCGGACTTCTCGGCGACACGGGCGAGTCGCTCGGCGCGGTGCCCGCCGTGTTGACCGTGACCTTCACGCGCAAAAAGCCCGGGCACGTGCTGTTGCCGGGTCGCGAGCTATGCGGCGAGACGGTGGTTGCGGATATCGGCACGAGCGCGGCTCTTCTCGAGCGCATCGCAGCGGATACATGGGAGAACGACCCGGCGCTCTGGCGTCACGATCTGCCGCAGCTGCACGCGGCCGGCAACAAATACTCGCGCGGGCACGCCCTGCTCTGGGGCGGCTATCCCACCACCGGAGCCGCACGCATGGCGGCGCGGGCTGCCGCGCGCGCAGGCGCAGGCCTCACCACGCTTGCCGTGCCGCTCGAGGCGCTGCCGATCTACGCGACCGCGCTCTTGAGCATCATGGTGCGCGCGGTCGCTACGCCCTCGGATCTCGGCAAGCTCCTCGAGGATTCGCGCTTCAATGCGCTGCTCATCGGACCGGGCGCGGGCGTCGATGCCTCGACACGGGCCCGCGCGCTGGCGATGCTCGCGACGCAACGCCCGGTAGTTCTCGACGCCGATGCCATCAGCGCGTTCGCACAGGACCGAAAAGCCCTCTTCGCCGCCGTCGCCGGGCCGTGCGTGCTCACCCCTCACGACGGTGAATTCGCGCGCCTGTTCGAGGCGTCCGGGGACAAGCTCGCGCGAGCACGCGCGGCGGCGCGCACGAGCGGCGCGGTGATCGTGCTCAAAGGCGCGGATACCGTCATCGCCGCACCCGACGGCCGGGCGGTGGTGAATTCGAATGCGCCCCCGACACTCGCGACGGCAGGCTCCGGGGATGTGCTCGGCGGGATGATCCTCGGATTGCTCGCGCAAGGCATGGAGGCGTTCTGGGCGGCGGCGGCGGGGGTCTGGCTGCATGGCGCCGCGGCGAGCGACTTCGGGCCCGGCTTGCTCGCGGAGGATCTTCCCGATTTATTGCCGGGCGTGCTGCGCCGGCTGCTTGCGCCGTGACGCACTGGTTTTCCCGCATCACGTTCCACTCCCTGGCCATCGTGGTGGCACTGCTCACGTACGTGCTGACCACGCGCTTGGAGCGCGAGCGGCGGCCGCCGTCCGTCGCGATTTCCTGGGTGCTCGCGATGATCGCGCTGCCTTATCTCGCGCTTCCGATGTATATCTTGTTCGGACGCCGCAAGCTCTCGCGCAAGATCACGCCTTGCCTCACGGGACCCTCGAGCGCGACGCACTGGGCGGAGTCCCTGATCGAAAGCTTCGGGCTGCCCGGACCCGCCCCCGCGCACGTGCGCATGCACGCCAACGGCGACGAGGCCTCGAGCGCGCTGTTCGAGCTCATGGCCGGTGCCGAGCGCCGGCTGGACCTGTGCACCTACATTCTCGGCGATGATGCGTTCGGCGAGGACGTCACGGCGCGCCTGCTCGCGTGCGTTGCGCGCGGCGTGCGGGTGCGATTTCTCATCGACGGCGTGGGGGCGGTCTTCCTGCCGAGGCACTGGTTCCAGCGCATGCACACGGCGGGCGCCGAGACGGCGGTATTCTCCCCGCTCCTGGCGCGCGAGACTCAGGGTCCTCGGAACCTGCGCAATCACCGCAAGTGGGTCATCGCCGACGGCGAGCGGTTGTGGACGGGTGGGCGCAATCTCGCCGCGGAATATTTCTGCGGGACGCCGGGCTCACCGCCCTGGGCCGATCTGTCGTTCGATCTGGACGGCCCGGTCGCCGCCTCGGCCGCGAACCAATTCGAGGTCGACTGGGTGGCCGCCGGGGGCAAGCCCGCCGCGCGGGCAGTCGCGGTCCCCGGGGAAGATGTGGGGAGCCGCGCGCAATTTCTGCCGAGTGGGCCCGATCAGACCGAGGACACCGTGCGGGCACTGCTCATCGATGCGTGCTTCCACGCCACCGAGCGCATGCTCGCCGTGACGCCCTACTTCGTCCCGGATTCGAATCTGGAGACCGCGATTCGACTCGCGGCGCGGCGCGGCGTGAAGGTCGATCTGTGCATACCGGCGAAATCGAACCACCGCCTCGCGGATTTCGTGCGCAATCGTTCGTTGCGGGCCCTCGCGACCGCCGGGGTATCGATCCATCTGCTGCGGAGCATGAACCATGCCAAGGCCGTGGTATTCGACCGCGGCCTCGCCCTCTCCGGCTCCCCGAATCTCGACTCACGCAGCCTCCTCCTCAATTACGAATCGGCGGTGGTGTTCTACGGCAAGCGCGAGATCGAATGGCTGGCGAGCTGGATCACCGACCTGATGCCGGGAGCGGACCCGTTCGACCCCCGCCCGCCGGGCTTGTGGCGCGACCTCGCTGAAGGGTTGGTGCTCACCCTCGCCTACCAGCTCTGAAGGGGCGTCGCGGTGGGTAGGAAGCCGCCTACAGGGGGCGGCGTGGGATGATTCGACCCACCGTAATGTGCGCATAGTATTCTTCGACGTTCTGAAAGCAGGTGCGCGGTGGAATTCAAGGACTATTACAAGGTCATGGGCGTCGCGCGCGACGCGACCGAGGCGCAGATCAAGCAGGCCTATCGAAAGCTTGCGCGCAAATATCACCCCGACGTCAGCAAGGAGCCCGACGCCGAGGCCCGCTTCAAGGAAGTGGGCGAGGCGTACGAGGTGCTTCGCAGTCCCGAAAAACGCGCGGCCTATGATCAGCTGGGATCGGGACCGCGGCCCGGCCAGGACTTTCGTCCGCCGCCCGACTTCGGCGCGGGTTTCGAGTTCAGCGGCGCCGGGCCCGGCGAGGGAGCGGGCGAGTACAGCGATTTCTTCGAGTCCCTCTTCGGGCGAGCCGGCGGCGCGAGGCGTCGCCGCACAGGCCCCGGCCACGGAGAGGACCACCACGCCAAAGTGCTCCTCGATCTGGATGCCTCGCTAGAAGGCGGATCGAGGAGCTTGACGCTCCGAGTCCCCGAAATCGACTCCGAAGGCCGGATCACCGCGCGCGAGCGCGTGCTCAACGTGCGCGTGCCGAAGGGCATCCTGCCCGGGCAGACCATTCGTCTCGCCGGCCAAGGGGCACCGCCGTACGGCGAGGGCCAAGAAAAGGGCAAGGCGGGCGATCTTTACATCGAGGTCGAATTTCAGCCCCATCCACTGTATCGCGTCGAGGGCCGCGATCTCTATGTCGACTTGCCCGTGGCGCCCTGGGAAGCCGCGCTCGGCGCGAGCGTGAAGACGCCGACGCCGGGCGGAGTCGTCGATCTGAAAATTCCGCCCGGGTCGCAGGCCGGCACGAAGCTGCGCCTCAAGGGGCGGGGTATCCCCTCCGCGCCGCCGGGGGATCTTTACGCCGTGTTGCAGATCGCCCTGCCGAAACCGACTGACGATAAGGGCAAGTCCGCTTACCGCGCGCTGGCGGAAGCGATGCCGTTCAATCCCCGCGCCAATCTCGGAGTGTAACCATGCCGACATCCGAAGAGCATTTTTTGTCGGGCGACATCGTCGAGGAAGGACTCGAAGTGAGCGTTCAAGACCTGTGCCGCATGTTCGCGGTGGAGGAACGCCACATCGTCGAGCTGGTGGAGGAAGGCGTGCTCGGCACGCAGGGCGCGGTGAGCGTCGTCGAAGTCGACAGGACCGAGTGGCGCTTTCACGGTGCGCAGCTGCGCCGCGCCCGCATCGCGCTGCGTCTCGAGCGCGACCTGGGGATCAACGTTCCCGGCGTCGCGCTCGTGCTGGAGCTGCTCGAGGAGCTCGAGCAGCTGCGACGCGAGCGCAGGGTCCTGCCATGAGCGCGCTGCAATCCGACGCCTTCGTGTTCTTCGGCGCGACGGGCGACCTCGCCTTCAAGCAGGTGTTTCCGGCGCTCAACGCCCTCGTGAATCGCGCCGGGCTCGAGGTTCCCATCATCGGCATGGGACGCTCGGGCTTCAATCTCGAGCAGTTTCAGACGCGCGCGAAACAGAGCCTCGAGCACGCGGGCAAGTTCGACGCGGCAGCCTTCGCGAAGCTTAAGTCGCTGCTGCACTACGTCAACGGCGATTACTCCGACCCGGAGACCTACAGTAAGCTCCGCAAGGAGCTCGGCCTCGCGAAACGCCCGATCCATTATCTAGCGATTCCGCCGAGCATGTTCGGCAGTGTGGTGCAAGGGCTCGCCCATTCGGGCTGCGCCAAGGATGCGCGCGTGATCGTCGAGAAGCCCTTCGGCCGGGATCTGGCGACCGCGCAGGCGCTCGACGCCACGCTTCACGAGGTGTTCCCCGAGCAATCCATCTTTCGGATCGATCATTACCTCGGTAAGGAGGCGGTGCAAAATCTCGTCTACTTCCGCTTCGCGAATCGGTTCCTCGAGCCCATCTGGAATCGCGAGCACGTGCAGGACGTGCAGATCACCATGGCGGAGAACTTCGGCGTTCAGGGGCGGGGCGGTTTCTACGAGGAAGTCGGGGCGATCCGCGATGTGGTGCAAAATCATCTGCTGCAAGTGACCTCCCTGCTTGCGATGGATCCGCCCGCAGGTCACGACCTGCGGGCGCGCCAGGCCGAGAAGCTGCGGCTGTTCCGCGCGATGCGCCCCTTGGATCCCGAGGAGGTGGTGCGCGGGCAATTCCGCGGCTATCGCGAGGAGAAGGGCGTCGCCGAGGACTCGCAGGTGGAGACCTTCATCGCCCTGAAGCTGCACATCGACACCTGGCGATGGGCGGGCGTGCCGTTCTACATCCGCGCGGGGAAGTGCCTGCCCATCACCGCGACCGAGGTGCGCGTGACCCTCAAGAGTCCGCCGCTCGCCGTCTTTGACGCGAGCGATACCCAGCCGAGCAACTATTTTCGATTCCGCTTGAGTCCCGAGGTCGTGATCGGCGCCGGCGCACTCGTCAAGCGCAGCGGCGAGGAGATGCGCGGCGAGCCGGTCGAGCTCATCGCGCGGCACCAGACCGGGAGCGACAAGTCACCCTACGAGAGACTCCTCGGCGACGCGCTGCGCGGCGACGGCACGCTGTTTACGCAGGACGATGCCGTGGAGGCCGCCTGGCGGGTCGTCGATCCCGTGCTGCAGGACCCGTTGCCGGTCGCCCATTACGATCGCGGCACGTGGGGTCCGCCGGCGGCGGATCATGTGATCGAGGACGGCGGCGTCTGGCACAATCCGAAAGACGAGGCATCCCCGCCATGCTGAACGGCGATATCGTATTTCTGTTCGACGTCGACAACACCTTGCTCGACAACGACCGTTTCGGCGCCGATCTCGGCAAGCGCCTCGAATCGGACTTCGGCGTCGAGGCACGCCAGCGCTACTTCAGCATCTTCGAGGATCTGCGCGCGAAGTTCGGATTCGCCGACTATCTCGGGAGCCTGCAGGCATTTCGTACCGGCCTCGACGACGATCCGCGCTTTCTCGGCATGTCCGACTTCCTGCTTGAATACCAGTTCTCGAACCTGTTGTTCCCGCAGGCGCTGCAGGCGATCGGACACGCACGCTCGCTCGGCCGTCCGGTGATATTGTCGGACGGGGACGTCGTGTTCCAGCCGCGCAAGATCAAGCACGCCGGCATCTGGAGCGCGGTGGACGGTGCCGTGCTCATCTACATTCACAAGGAGGAGGTGTTGGATCACGTAGAGCGGCGCTACCCGGCTTCGCACTACGTCGTGGTCGACGACAAACCGAACTTGCTGGCCGCCATGAAAAGCCGGCTCGGGGCGCGCCTGACCACCGTATTCGTCCGGCAAGGGCACTATGCGCTGGCGCCCGGGTCGAACTCCGTTCGACCGCCGCCCGATCGTGTCATCGAGCGCATCGGCGAGATGCTGAACTTTCAAACATCAGACTTCGAGGTACGACCATGAGCATGACCCGGAAATTGCATGACCTCGGCCAGAGCCTCTGGCTCGACAATATCACCCGCGGCATCCTCGACAACGGCACTTTGCGCCGCTACATCGACGAGCTGTCCGTCACCGGACTCACCTCCAATCCCACCATCTTCGACGAGGCGATCGGCGGCTCGACGCTCTATGACGACAGCATCCGCAAGAAAGCGCGGGCCGGCACCAAAGGCGAAGGTCTGTTCGTGGACTTGGCGCTCGAGGATCTCAAGCGCGCCGCGGACCTGTTTCGTCCTGTATTCGAGCGCACCGACGGGGTCGACGGCTATGTGTCGATGGAGGTGTCCCCGCTCTTGGCGGACGATACGCGCTCGACCATCGAGGCGGCGCGCAGCATCCACAAGCTGGCCGACCGGCCCAATTTGTACGTGAAGATCCCCGGCACGCCGGCCGGCGTTCCCGCCATCGAGGAAGCCGTCTTCGCAGGCGTCCCCGTGAACGTCACCCTGCTGTTCTCGCGCGAGCAGTACCTTGCCGTGGCCGAGGCCTACATGCGCGGCCTCGAGCGCCGCATCGCCGCGAAGCTCGACGTGCGGGCAAGCAGCTCCGTGGCGTCGCTCTTCGTCAGCCGCTGGGACAAGGCGGTTGCGGACAAGGTGCCCGCGGAGCTGCGCAACCGCCTCGGCATCGCGATCGCGGCGCGCACTTACAAGGCGCACTGCGATCTGGTCAAGACCGAGCGCTGGCGCGCGCTCGCCGCGGCGGGAGCGCGGGTGCAGCGGATGCTGTGGGCGAGCACGGGCACCAAAGATCCGAAGGCCTCGCCGACGCTGTACGTCGAGGCGCTGGTGGCGCCCAACACGGTCGATACCATGCCCGAGAAAACGCTCGCCGCCCTTGCCGAAAGCAAAGGGAACATGGCGACCGCGACCCTCACCGCGGACGGCGGGGATGCCGAGCAGGTCATCGCGCGCTTCGCCAAGGCCGGCATCGACGTGGACGCGCTTGCGAAGAAGCTTCAGCTGGAAGGTGCGGAGTCCTTCGTCAAATCCTGGAAGGAGCTCATGCAGAGCATCGCGGACAAGAGCGCGGCGCTCGCCACCACGTGAGGGTGTGATCTTGAGCAATCGCCTGGACCCGCTCGCCGGCCACCCGGCGCCACCCGACCGCCTGGTCGATGTACCGCGCCTGATCACGGCTTATTACACGTTGCGCCCCGATCCGAGCATCGCCGCAGAGCGCGTCTCCTTCGGCACGTCCGGGCACCGAGGGAGCTCGCTCGCCGTGGGCTTCAACGAGGACCATGTGCTCGCCATCACCCAGGCGATCTGCGAGCACAGGCATCGGCAGGGCATCGACGGCCCGCTGTTCTTGGGTTTCGACACCCACGCTCTGTCGGCGCCGGCGTTCGCGAGCGCACTCGAGGTGCTCGCAGCGAACGGTGTCGAGGTGATGACCGCGGCGGACGATGAGTACACGCCCACGCCCGCCGTTTCTCACGCCATTCTCAACTACAATCGCGGCCGCGCGGCCGGACTCGCCGACGGCATCGTCATCACGCCCTCGCACAATCCGCCGGACAGCGGCGGCTTCAAGTACAACCCGCCGGACGGCGGACCTGCGGACGCCGAGGTCACCGGCTGGATCGAAGCCCGCGCGAATGGCTTCTTGGAAGCGCACCTCGAGGGCATCGCGCGCATGGACTACGCCAAGGCACGGCGTGCCGCGCAGCCGCATGACTACATGGGCCGCTACGTCGCCGATCTCGGCAACGTCATCGACATGGAGGTCATCCGCGGCGCGGGCGTGCGCATGGGGGTCGATCCGCTCGGCGGTGCCGGTGTGCATTACTGGGCGCACATCGCCGAGACGTACAAGCTCGACCTGCGCGTGGTCAACGATGCGGTCGATCCGACATTTCGCTTCATGACGCTCGATTGGGACGGCAAGATCCGCATGGATCCCTCCTCGCCGTATGCCATGCAGCGTCTGATCGCGCTCAAGGATGCGTACGACGTCGCTTTCGGCTGCGATACGGATCACGACCGTCACGGCATCGTCACCTTAAGTGCCGGGCTGATGCCGCCGAATCATTACCTGTCGGTGGCCGTGGACTACCTGTTCGGCAACCGGGGGCAGTGGAAGCCGCGCGCCGCGGTCGGCAAGACCGTCGTGAGCAGCGCCATGATCGACCGCGTCGCCTCCCGCCTCGGCCGCCGGCTCTACGAAGTGCCGGTGGGTTTCAAGTGGTTCGTCCCCGGCCTCGTGTCGGGCGATTTGGGATTCGGCGGCGAAGAGAGCGCGGGCGCATCCTTTTTGCGCCGGGACGGCACCGCCTGGACCACGGACAAGGATGGCATCATCCCCTCGCTCCTGGCGGCGGAGATCACGGCACGCCTCGGCCGCGATCCGGGAGAGGTCTATCGAGGGCTGACCCGCGAGCTGGGCGAGCCGTTCTCCGATCGGGTGGACGCGCGCGCAACCCCGGAACAGAAGAAAAAGCTCGCCAAGCTCGATCGCTCGCAGATCCGCATCTCCGAGCTCGCCGGCGATCCCATCGAGGCCGTGCTCACTCAGGCTCCGGGAAACCAGGCGCCGATCGGCGGCGTCAAGGTCGCCTCCAAGAACGGCTGGTTCGCGGCACGGCCCTCCGGAACCGAGGACATCTACAAGATCTACGCCGAGAGCTTTCGCGACGAGCGCCACTTGCACACGCTTCTCGAAGAGGCCCAGAGCATCGTGGACGCCGCCCTGGCCTGACGGGCGATGCCAGCGCAGGAGCCGAAGGACCCCGAGGTGAGCGCCGCCGCGAAGCGGCTTCTGCCCTGGCTCGTGGCCGTGGGTTTCTTCATGGAATCGCTCGATACGACGATTCTGAACACGGCCGTTCCGACGATCGCGCAGTCCCTCCGCGTCCCGCCCCTCGACATGAAGGCCGTGCTCGCGAGCTATGCGCTGAGCCTCGCGGTATTCATTCCGATCAGCGGCTGGATGGCCAACCGCTTCGGCACGCGCCGCGTGTTCGCCTCCGCCATCGGCGTCTTCACGCTGGGCTCGTTCCTCTGCGGCATCTGCACCAACATCCATCTCCTGGTCGCGTGCCGCATCCTGCAGGGCTGCGGCGGCGCGATGATGCTGCCCGTGGGCCGGCTCACGCTGGTGCGCACCTTCGCGAAATCGGAGCTCATCCGCGCGATGAGCTTCGTCGCCATTCCCGGACTCGTCGGGCCGATGCTCGGACCCTTGCTCGGGGGCTTGATCATCGCTTATTTCCACTGGAGCGTGATCTTCTTCGTCAACATCCCGATCGGATTTCTCGGCCTCTTCCTCGTGCGCAAGCACTTGCCGAACTACAAAGCCGCCCGTAACTACCCTCTGGATTTCGTGGGGCTGGTGCTGTTCGGCTCGGGCATCTCGCTCCTGTCCTACGTGCTCGAGGTGTTCGGCGACCATACCTTGAGCGGCCGGGAAATCGCGGGATTGCTGGTCATATCGGCGGCGCTGCTTGCGGCTTACGGCGCCCACGCGGTGCGCACGCCGCATCCCCTGCTGCGCTTGGGCTTGCTTAAAGTTCGGAGCTTTCGCGTGGCGGTATCGGGGAATCTCTTTACCCGCCTGGGGATAGGCGGCTTACCCTTCCTGCTGCCGCTGCTCTATCAGATCGGCTTGGGGTTCAGCCCCATCCAGTCCGGCCTCATGATCATGCCGCAGGCGCTCGCCGCGATCAGCTTCAAGTTCACGCTACCCGTCATCCTCAGGCGTTTCGGCTATCGGCAGGTCCTCATTTCCAATACGGTGATGCTCGGCGTGATGCTCATGCTGTTCTCTCTCATCGACACGGGCACCCCCGCCTGGGCGATCGCGCTGCTCGCCTTCGCTTTCGGATTCTTCACCTCGACCCAGTACACCAGCATGAACACGCTCGCCTTCGCCGACGTGAGTACCGAGCAGGCGAGCGGCGCGAGCTCCATCGCGAGCACGGTGCAGCAGATGGCCGTGAGCTTCGGCGTCGCGACCGCCTCCCTCGCTGCCGCCTGGTTCATTCCCGACCATGCACGCGCGACGCAAGCGGAGATGATCCACGGCATCCACCTCGCGCTGCGCACGCTCGGCGCATGGACGGTGGTGTCCACCCTCGTGTTCGGCGAGCTCAAGTCGAGCGACGGGAACGCCGTGAGCGCCCACAAGGAAGGCGTCACCGCGGGTTAGCGCGGCTTCAGCGCGACCATCACCGCGGGACTGCCGACGGGCTCGAAACGGCCGGTGAACGCAAGGGCGCCGCTCGCCGGGTTGACGCGGAAGGAGGTGATCGAATCGCTGCGCTGGTTGCAGGAGAACAGCAGCTCGCCGCTCGGATCCATCGCGACGCTGCGCGGAGAGTCGGCGTGCGTCCACGCCTCGAGGGTGGCGCGCAGCTGTCCGTCCTCGGCAATCGCGAAAATGGCGATCGAGCTGTGCAAGCGGTTGCCGACATAGAGAAACCGCCCGTCGGGAGCGATCAGGATCTCGGCGGCGAGGTTGCTGCCGGCGAAATGCGGCGGCAAGGTCGACACGCTCTGCTTGAGACGCATGGCCCCCCGCGCGCCGTCGTAGTCGTAGACCGCCACGCGCGCGTCATGCTCGTACAGGTTGTAGAAGAACTTGCCGCTCGGGTGAAAGACGAAATGGCGGGGCGCCGAGCCGGACGGAGCGATCAGCACGGGAGCCTCCGCGGGCAAGAGCCGCCCCCCCTGAGCATCGAGACGCCAGATCAGCGTGAGATCCAATCCCGCGTCGTTGGCGATGACGAATTGGCCCGTCGGATCGGGCGCCACCATGTGCAGATGAGGGCCCTCGTGATCGCTCACCGCGAACTGGCCGGGCGGATCGTCGATGGCGCGCGCGCGATGACGCGGTCCCACGCTCGGCCGCACGTCCGAGGCCGGGCCGAGCGTGCCGTCGGCCGCCACGGGAAACACGGCGACGTTGCCGCCGCCGTAATTGGCGACGAACACGAACCTGCCCGACGGGTGCACGCTCACGTGCGCGGGCGAGGTGCCGGCGGAGCTCACCGCGGAAAGACGCGTGAGCTGCATGCTGACGGGATCGATCGCGTAAGTGACCACGGCGCCGTCTTTCGCTCCCTGACCGTCTTTCGCTCCCTGGTAGTTGTCGATCTCGCTGATCGCGTAGAGTCGCGTCTGCGAGGGATTGACGGCGAGCCAGGACGGATTGCGGATGTCGTCGACGACCTGCATCTGCATGAGTGCCGCGGTGGCGCGCTCGATACGAAACAGATAGATGCCGCCGCCGTTCGGCGTGTAGGTTCCCACGTACGCGTAGAAGAATCCGGGCGCGCCGGCGGCGACCGCGCGTGCAGCCGGGGCCGCGTAGGCGAGCGCGGCGGCCGTGCGGCCCAGAAACACGCGGCGGGTGATACCTCGGTCGATCGCCATCGCGGCAGTGTAACGCAGCACCCGGGCAGCAGCGCGGCTGACGACCTGGGCGGCCGCGCCTAGTTGTCCAAGAACAGCGTGATGCTCGAAGCGCTGAACTGATAGCTCGAGCTCGTGTACTGTCCGACCGCCGTAATACCGGTGGCGACCACCGACCCCGTCAATTCGGTCTGCAGTTTCGTGATGAAGGAAGAGAACGTGTTGAAGCTCTCGTAACTGCCGCTCACCGAATGCCCGATGGTGAACACGGTGTTGGTGGCCGACGAGCTCGGGATGATGGTTGGATCCGTGCCGATGCCGATGATGTTGAACGATTGCGCGCCGACTTGAATGGTGTGCCGGGTCCCAATGTCGACGTTTTGCGCATTGAGCTGGATCTGCGCGGTCGTGTACGAGGCGAACGGCGCGGAGGTGCCTGTCCAATCCAGCACGAGCACGGCATTGATCGTGGTGTAGTCGAGGAACGCGGACTCCTGCAGAAAATCCTCGGTGGAAGAAGCCGAGCCGAACGGCGCGGGGTAGCCCGTTACCTGCACAGGCTCACCGACGCTTGCGTTCGTCAGGTCCGCGGTTCCGGTGTTCACGATGTACGCGGCCGCGGTCGCATCATTACCGGTGGTCGATCCTGTGCCGGCGAAGTCGAAGGCCGCAGCCGAGCGCCCTCCGAGCTGCGAGAGATTCAGCGTCAGCGTAGTGCCGCTGGTGCCCTGCGCGGTGACGATTCCCGAGGCCGTCGTCTGACCGACCCGCACGCGTCCGGCACTGGCATCCAGCGTGGCGCTGGTCGTGCTGACGGAGCCCGCGGTGCCGAAGGCATACACCAGCGAGCCGATGGATATCTGCGCAATGCCGGTCGAGTCGGTGGTGCTCTCGCCGAACTGGGTGATCTGTGTATTGGCACCGACCATCACCGTGGTCGTGCCGAAGACGAGGGTGTTCGCGCCGTCGTTCGTCAGCAGCGTGGCGTCGTCGATCGTGAAGGCGTTGCCGCTCCGCCCGGTCACGATACCCGACACCCGATCGAAGCCGCCTCCCTGCGCGCTCGAGCCCGCGATGACTTGGGTTGCGGAGAACGAGACCGTGGTGATGGTGCCCGTGGTGGTCCCCGTGTTCGTCGCTTCGAGCGTCGAGCCGTCCGTGCAGGTGAGTACGCCGTTGACCGTCTCCGGCGTGGTGCCGTCTGAACAGGTATCGCTGGACGCCGTGGTGGTGGTCGACTCGAGCGTCGAGCCGTCGGTGCACGTGAGTACGCTGTTGACGGTCTCGGGGGTGGTGCCGTCCGAGCAGGTCTCGGTCGGCGTCCCGGTGTTCTCGTCGAAGAGCGAGTTCGACGTGGTGGTCGCAGTGGTCATCGTACCGAAGGCCTCGACCATTGTGCCGGCGCTCAAGGAGGCAAGCTGGGTAAGACCGGTCGTGCCGGATACGGGAGTGCCGTTGATCTCGAAGGTGGTACCCGTGGTCGGCGTGACCCGCAGCGACCCGCCCTCGGCGGTGTTGAAGTCGAACGGCGTGATGCCGGTGGAGTACCAAGTGCTCGTCGTGTTGACGGTGCCGATCGGCCCGCGAATGCGCACCGTCTTATTGTCGATGGGAAGCGAGCTGGCCGCCATCATCGGCATCACGGACACCGTCTTCGCGGTTAGATCGACCACATTGGACGCGGCCAGGTTGAAGTTGAGGCTCAGGCGCGTGGCGCTTTTGGCCGCGATGCTCATTTCGTTGGACGGGTCGAGCAACAGTGTGAGCGTCACTTGACCGAGGGCCTGACCGCCAGCCCCCTTCGGCGTCAACTCCACTCCCTCGGTTGTGCCGTCGTCGTAGATGATCTGCGCCGAGCTGTAGTCGAGCGTGACGACGGCCTGCTTGAAAGTGCCGGTCTTCACCGACGACGAACCGATCACCTCGCTCAAGTTGACCAGGCGCGCGAGATCCACGGTGGTGCCGGCCGGCAGAACGTTGACCGTCGAGCTCCCGCTCGAGGTTCGCAGCTGCACCGAGACGAGACCGACGCGATAGGCGAGGAACGGGTCCGTCGACGGCGTCGACGTGAGAGTGACCACCGCGGTGCCGTTGCAGGCGGCAAGCACGGCGAGCGCGAGACCGCCGAGCGACGCCGTGAGCCATCGGAGGATCCTCATCGGCTGTAGTCCCATCGCAGCATGGTCAACCTATTCTACCGGCATCGGAAGCGCCGATTGAGCAAAGTTCTGTGAAGTAATCCGGGAAAAACACTGCGTCGCGTTCCGGCGACAGCCGGCGGAGGCGCTCGCCGTGGCGGCGAGGTCACAGGCCTCCGCGCCTGAGTCGCCGCAGCGCGGTCGCGCGCTAGATCGAGCGGGAGATCAATTCCTTCATGATCTCGTTGGTACCGCCGTAGATGCGCTGTACGCGCGAATCCACGAACATGCGGCACACCAGATACTCGTTCATGTAGCCGTATCCGCCATGCAACTGTACACATTCGTCGAGCACTTCCTGCTGGGTATCGGTGACCCAGTACTTGGCCATCGAGGCGGTCACGGTGTCGAGCGTGCCGGCCACGATTCTCTCGATGCAGTCATCGACGAACACGCGCGCCACACGCGTCTTGGTGGCGATCTCCGCGAGCTTGAACTTGGTGTTCTGGAATTCGGCGACGCTCCTGCCGAACGCCTTGCGCTCCTTCACGTAGCGAGCCGTCTCGAGAAGCGCACCTTCCATGGCGCCGACTCCGACCACGGCGATCAGGGCGCGCTCGTACGGCAAATCGCTCATCAGCTGATAAAACCCCTGCCCCTCGGTGCCTCCCAAAAGATTGGCCGCGGGCACGCGGACGTTCTCGAAGAACAGCTCCGCCGTGTCCTGCGCCTTGAGTCCCATCTTGTCGAGGATGCGCCCCACCCGATAGCCCGGGAGGTCCCTGGTCTCCACCATCAGAATCGAGGTACCCTTCGCGCCCTCGCCCGGCGTCGTCTTCACCACGAGCGCGATCAGCTCGGCGAGATAGCCGTTGGTGATGAATATCTTCGAGCCGTTGACGACGTAGCTGTCGCCCTTGCGCACGGCACGGGTCTTCAATCCCTGCAAGTCCGAGCCCGCCGCCGGCTCGGTCATGCCGATCGCGCCGATCAGCTCGCCGCTCGCCATGCGGGGTAGCAGCCTGCGCTTCTGCTCTGGGGTGCCGTGATTGACGAGATAGTGGGCGCAGATGCTGTGCACGCCCTGGCCGAATCCGCTCAGCCCGCGCCGCGCGAGCTCCTCGTAAATCACCGCCTCGTGGCGGAAGTCGCCGCCCGCCCCGCCATACTCCGCGCTCACGTCGGTGCACAAGAGGCCCATGGCGCCGGCCTTGCGCCAGATCTCCTTGCCGACGTTTTGCTGCTTGCGCCACTCACTCTCGTTCGGAACCATTTCCGACTCGATGAAGCGCGCCGCCGCGTCGCGAAATATCGCGAGCTCCTCGTTCATCCAGGGCGACTCGTAGCCGCCTCCCGCAACCGCTGCGTTCATCTGACATCCTCCCCGCCCATTGACTCCTCCAGTCTACCCGCAGCGGCGGGGCAATCTGCACCCCAAGCGCGGGACGGGTTGTTAAGATCGCTTTACCGATGGCAGCTCGCTCGCACAACACGGGGATGGGGTCGCGCAACCCACACGCGCGCGGGTTGATCAGCTCCGCAGGAGCCGCGCTCGCCGTCCTGACATTCATCAATCTTTTCAACTATCTCGACCGCTACGTCGTATCGACGCTGGTCGAGAGCCTGCGCCGCTCGGAGCTGCATCTCACCGACACGCAAGCGGGATCGCTGATGTCGGGTTTCTTGATCGTGTTCGCGGTCGTCGGGCCGATTTTTGGTTACCTGGGAGATCGCCGCTCGCGTCCGCGTCTGATCGCATTCGGCGTAGCGTGCTGGAGCATCGCCACGGCGCTCTCCGGGCTCGCGTGGAGTTTCGCGTCGCTGTTCGCGGCTCGAGCGGCGGTCGGCGTCGGCGAGGCCGCCTACGTCACGATAGGGCCAAGCCTGTTGTCCGACTACTTTCCGCGCGGTGAGCGCGGCCGAGTCATGGCGATCTTCTTCTGCGCCATCCCGGTCGGCTCGGCGCTCGGTTACGTGGTCGGGGGATTCATGGACGTGCACTTCGGCTGGCGCATGGCGTTCTTCGTCGCGGGCGTACCCGGACTGATACTGGCGCTTCTGTGCCTGGGACTGCACGATCCGCCTCGCGGCAGTCAAGACGGCAAAGAAACGACGCAGCCGCGGGCCGCAAGCCGCCCCGCCGCCAACTATCTCGAGCTGCTGAAGAACCGGCCCTACGCGCTCACCATCGCGGGATATGCGGCGTATACGTTCGCCCTGGGCGGCCTCGCCTACTGGATGCCCGCCTTCCTCGAACGCATCCGTCACGTTCCGGAGAAGAGCGCGACATTCAGTTTCGGGATCATTGTGGTCATCACGGGATTCGTGGGCACGTTCGCCGGCGGCTGGCTTGGCGATTTCTGCGCCCGCTACACCCAGCGGGCTTATCTGTGGATTTCCGCCGTCGCGACGCTCGCAGCCGTGCCCTTCGCATGGCTCGCCCTCACCGTGGCTGCGCCGCGCACGTATCTGGTCTGCATGGTGATCGCGCAGCTCTTGATGTTCCTGTCGACCGGACCCATCAACGCCACGATCGTCAATCTCGTGCGGCCGACGCAGCGTTCCTCGGCGAATGCGCTCGGCGTCTTCAGCATTCACCTGCTGGGCGATGTCCCTTCCCCGTTGCTCATCGGGCTGATCTCGACCCACTCCTCGCTTCAGCAAGGCGTGAAGCTCGTGCCGCTCGCCATTCTCGTCTCTGGCGTCATCTGGATATGCGGTGCGCTCGCGCAGCCCGCGGGGCTCGCGACACCCAAGATGCAGGCCGCCCCCGGGCCGGGCGCCGCCCGGTGATCGAGCGCAGAATAGAGATCACCGTCGAGGATCCGGATCAACCCGAGATCGCGCTGCTGTTGCAAGCGAGCGATGCCTACATGGCCTCGCTCTATCCGGCCGAGAGCAATCACATGCTCGACGTGGCCTCGCTGCGGCAGCCGCAGGTGGCATTTCTGGTCGCGCGGGTCGATGGCAACGCGCTCGGATGCGGCGCCGTGGTCGATTCCGGCGAGGGCTGGGCGGAGTTGAAGCGCATGTTCGTCTCTCCGGCCGCGCGCGGGCTGAAGCTCGGCCGCCGGCTTCTCGATGAGATCGAAGCCATCGCGATCCGCCGCGGCGCACGCCTGCTACGCCTCGAGATGGGCGGCCTGCAGCCCGAGGCGCTCGGCCTCTACCGCTCGGCAGGCTTCGTCGAGATCGGCCCCTTCGGCGCTTACGGCCCGGACCCGCTCAGCATCTTCATGGAGAAAACCCTTTGAGCATCTACACCAGCACGCCGCGCAGCCGTCAGCCCCGCGCGCGGTTGAGATCGGCGAACAAACCATCGAGGTCCGCCCGCGTCGTTAGGTCTTCGACGTCAAGGGTGAGCTTGCGCTGCCAGTTGGGATACTCCCGATCCGTTCCCGGCACGTTGACCGGATCCTCCATCCCGATCAGATCCTCGATCTGTATCGAGGCGAGGATCGCGCTCGAGCGCGCGAGGTAGATGTGAATTGCGCGCGCGAGGTCTGGCGAGAACGGCTGGTCGGGCGTCGCGGGCGATGCCGGCGCGAGTCCCTGCTCGTTGAGCGCCGCGAGCAGCGCCTCGCGATCCCGCGCACGCGCGCTCCGCACTTCCTGCTCGAGCTCGGACGTGGGATAGAGGTGCAGCTCGCGCCTCAACTCGATGTCCCGGCCGTTCCAGAAGCTGCGCAAGGTCGGCATGTCATGGGTCGTGACGGTGGCGAGCGCGCGGCGCACGAACTCGTCGGGCCGGCGGTAGCGACCGCCGTCCTTCTCGAACAAGAGCACCTTGTAGTGATATAGACCGAACTGCGCCATCGCCCGCCGCACCTCGTCAGGCACGACGCCCAGATCCTCGCCGACGACCACGCATGCGCAACGCGCGCTCTCCAACACCAGGTTGGCAAGCAAGAGATCCAGCGGATAATGCACGTAGGCGCCGTCCACGGGCGAGTGTCCGGCCGCCACCCACCATAGCCTGAACAGCGACATCACGTGATCGAGGCGCAAGGCGCCGTAGTAGCGCATGTTGTTGCGAAGCAGGCGAACGAACCCCTCCAGGTGCTGCGATTCCATCGCCACCGGGTCCGGGGGAGGAAGTCCCCAGCCTTGACCTCGATGCGCCAGCGCGTCGGGGGGGGCGCCGATCTCGGCGCCGAGGCGGTAACCGGTTTGATCGACCCAGGTCTCCGAGCCCGACGGGTGGGTGCCCACCGCGTAGTCGCCATACAGGCCGATGGGCATGCCGAGCTCGCGCGCGAGCGCCTGTGCGGCGGCGAGCTGCTCGTGAGCCAGCCATTGAAGATACAGATAGAACTCGATCTCTCGGGGGTGATCGGCGGCAAAGCGCACGCAAGCGCTCGAATGCGGATCTTTGAACTCTTCGGGCCAGCTGAGCCAGCCCGAATGGGTGCCCAGCTCACTGAAGAGGTGCCGATCGAGCGCGTCGAAGCGCGCGTGCAACTGCAAGAGCTGTCCACCGGCCGCCACGAAACTCTTGAACGCGAGGGCACGCTCCGTGCCGGCCGCGAGATGGCGATCGCAAAACTCGTCGAACAAGAGGCGCAGAATCTCGAGCTTGACCTCCGCCACGCCGGCATAGTCGACGAGCGGCCCCCCTCGTAGCTTGAGCAGGCGCGCCTCGAAGGACGGCTCCTTCATACGCGCCTGTGCGGCTTCGCAATGCTCGAGCTCGGGCACATTCGTGACCGCGATGTAAAGGACGTTGAGGAAATGCCGGCTCGAGGCACTGTACGGACTCGCGCGCAGAGGTTCCGCCGGCGCGAGGGCGTGCAGCGGATTCAAGCCGATGAAGCTCGCCCCACGCGGCGCGAGCCAGCTGACCAAGGTCTTGAGATCCTGGAAGTCGCCGATGCCCCAGTTGCGCCGCGAGCGCACGGTATAGAGCTGAACGGCGACCCCCCATACCTTACGTCCGCGGCGGATGGCCTCGGGCTCATAGCATTGCATCGGCGAAACGACCAGCGGACAGCGGCAGGGCGTGCCCGCGCCGATCTTCACCTCGAGCTCATGACGTCCGGGCGGCAGCTCCAGCGGTAGCTCGAGACGCCGGCGGGTGATCCACGCGCCCTCGATCTCGCCGCGCCAAGTCTCGGGACAATCGGCGGTGGACACGGCCCCCGTCCGCCTCTCCCCGCTTTCCAGGTTCACGGTCCATGCGAGCCTCGCGCCGAAGTCGCGCGCGGCGATGTTGAGATCGACGCCCGCGCGCGCACCGTGGGCCGCGGCAATCGTGGGCAAGAGCGCTCGCCCGCGCTCGACGTTGAGCCGGCTCAGCTCGGCCGCGAGAGCTGCGGGATCGTCCACCGGAGAACCCATGGCGCGCAACAGGTCGGTCTTGGTCTGCAGCGTGAAGTAGCGCAGCGCGCCGCGATAGTCGTGGTACGCATCGCCGATGCCGCGCAGCCGCGCGAGTCGTTCGATCAGGTTCGCATCCAACGCTCAACACTCCAAAAAAGCGGCGCTGCTCGGAGCCAAGGGAAACACCACGTCGTCCTCGAGCACCAGCACGTTCCCGGTCTTGCTCGCCGTATCGAAACGGCGTCTCCAGCGGCTGTCCGCGGGCGGTGCCGGCAATGTGAACGCCTGCGCCGACTCCGAGGCGTTCAACAGGAGCAGCAGCCGCGCGGCCCGATTGCTGCGCTTGCCGTACCAGATACCGAGCGTGCGCAGGTTCACGTCGCGCCAGTCATCCTGGGTCATTTCCGAGCCGCGCGCGTGCAGCCAGGTCACATCTTTCACCTCGACCCGGGAGGCGGCGCCCTTCAGAAACGTTTCGCGCCGGAATTCGACATGGCTGCGTCGCAGGCTCGCGAGCAAGCGGACGAAATCGACCAGGTCCGCGTTCGCCGCCGAGAGGCTCCAGTCGATCCAAGATATTTCATTGTCCTGGCAGTAGGCGTTGTTGTTGCCGCGCTGAGTGCGCGCGAATTCATCGCCCGCCGTAAGCATCGGCACTCCCTGGGACAGGAACAGAGTCGCCAGAAAATTACGCGTCTGACGCTTGCGCAAGGCGATGACCTCGGGATCGTCCGTGGGGCCTTCCTCCCCGGAGTTCCAGCTCAAGTTGTGCCCATGGCCATCCTGTCCGTCCTCGCCGTTCGCCTCGTTGTGCGCTCGATCGTAGGAGACCAAGTCGTGCAAGGTGAAGCCGTCGTGAGCGGTGACGAAATTGAGGCTCGCAGTGGGCTTTCTGCCGTTGTGGCGAAAAATGTCGCTCGATCCGGCGAAGCGCTCGGCGAGCTCTCCGATGCGCCCGCCGTCCCGGCGCCAGAAGGCCCGCACCGTATCGCGGTAGCGATCGTTCCACTCGGACCAGCCCGCGGGGAATCGACCGAGCTGGTAGCCGCCGGGCCCGACGTCCCAGGGCTCGGCGATCAGCTTCACGTAGGCGAGCGCGGGCTCGGCGCGCAGCGCGCTGAAGAGCGGCGAGTTCTCGTTGAAGCCGCTCGCCTCGCGCCCGAGCACGGTAGCGAGATCGAAGCGGAATCCGTCGACATGCATGTCCTCCACCCAGTAGCGCAAGCAGTCGACGATCAGGGAGCGCACGGCGGGATGCTCGCAATTGACGGTATTGCCGCAGCCGGTCAGGTTCTCATAGCCGCGCTTGTCCGGCGTGAGGCGGTAGTAGGCCGCGTTGTCGATACCCTTGTAGCTGAGCACCGGCCCGCTCTCGCCTCCCTCCGCGGTATGATTGAAGATCACGTCCAGAATGACCTCGATCTGCGCGCGATGCAGGGCCTGCACCATGGTCTTGAACTCGCGCACCGCGTCCCGCACGGCGTACTCGTTCGCGGGCGCGAACCAGGCAATCGGGTTGTATCCCCAGTAATTCGAGAGGCCCCGGGCGCGCAGGAAATCCTCGGTCAGGAACGCTTGACAGGGCAAGAGCTCCACCGCGGTCACACCGAGAGACTTCAAGTGCGCTATGACGGACTCCGTCGCGAGGCCGAGATACTTGCCCCGACGCTCGTGCGGCACCAGAGGATGCAGCCGGGTATAGCCCTTGACGTGCAGCTCGTAGATGACCGTGTCGCGCCACGGCGTCGCCGGCGGCCGATCGTCCTGCCAGTCGAATGCCGGGTCGATCACCTGCGAGCGCAGCGGCTCCTCCGTCGATAAGGCGCGGGCGTAAGGATCGAGCAGCGCCACTTCGGGATCGAATCGAGCGCCGCTATCGAGGTCGTTGGGCCCATGCACCCGGAACGCGTAGCGAGTGCCGGCGCTAGCGCGGCGCGGGGACAAGAGGCCGTGCCACACATCGCCCGTGCGGCCCGGCAGATCGTAGCGCGCGGTCTCGGCGCCGGTGTCGGCCTCGAAAATGCAGAGCTCCACGCGGGTCGCGAGGCTTGCGAAGAGCGCGAAATTGACCCCGCGGCGGGTCGGGGTCGCGCCGAGCGGGCGTGGGACCCCCACTTGAATGGGCTGCACCGCTCGAGGCGCTCCTACAGCACCGGCCGGACGTCCCAGATCCGATCGGCATACTCGCGCACGCTCCGATCGCTGGAGAAATAGCCCATGTTGAGACAGTTCAAAGCCGTCTTGCGGCTCCATTCCTCGGGCCGCTCATACAGCGTATCCACCCGGTCCTGCGCCGCGGCGTACGAGGCGAAATCCGCAAGTACGAGAAACGGCTCGCCGTCCTCGAGGAGCCGGCGCACCACCGGTTTCGCATCGTCCGGCCGCGACGGCGAGAAGTGGCCGGAATCGATGAGCTCGAGTGCCTCGCGGAGCTCCCGGTTGCGCTCGAGCTCGACTCTAGGACGATACCCCGCGGCGCGCGCCGCGACCGCCTGCTCGGCGGTCAGACCGAAAATGAAGATGTTCTCCTCGCCGACGTGATCGCGGATCTCGATGTTGGCGCCGTCCAGCGTGCCGATGGTGAGTGCTCCGTTCAGCGCGAGCTTCATGTTGCCGGTTCCGGAGGCTTCCATTCCGGCGGTCGAGATCTGCTCGGATAGATCGGCGGCCGGCATGATCTTCTGCGCGAGCGACACGTCGTAATCCGGCAAGAACACCACGCGCAGCAGCTCCCGCATCTCGGGCTTCGCGTTGATCGTGCGCGCGACGTTGTTGATGAGCTTCACGATGGCCTTGGCCATGAAGTATCCGGGCGCCGCCTTCCCGGCGAAAAGCACCGATCGCGGCACCACGCCGCGCGGATCGCGCTGGATGCGCCGATAGCGCGCGACGACATAGAGCAGATTCAAGAGCTGGCGCTTGTACTCGTGAATGCGCTTTACCTGCACGTCGAACATGGAATCGACGTCGAGCTCGACGCCCGTGCGCCGCATTACCTCGGCCGCGAGACGCTGCTTGTTGGTCCGCTTGATGCCGCGAAAGTGGCGCAGGAACTCCGGTTCGTCGGCTGCGCCCGTGAGCCGAGCGAGCTCCTCGAGATCGTTTTCCCAGGCGAATCCGAGCCGCTGCGTGAGCAGCGCCGAAAGCCCGGGATTCGATTGCTTCAGCCAGCGGCGCACCGCGATGCCGTTTGTGACGTTGACGAAGCGCTCGGGATACAGGTCGACGAATCCGGCGAACACGCTTTTGCGCATCAGCTCGGTATGTAGTTGCGCGACGCCGTTCACATGATGGCTGCCGATCACCGCGAGGTGCGCCATGCGCACGCGCCGCTCGTCGTCCTCGGTGATTATGGAAAGTCGCCGTTGCGCATCGACGTCGCCGGGGCGATGTCTCCCGAGCGCCGCGAGAAAATCGCGGTTGATGACATAGATGATCTCGAGATGCCGCGGCAGGAGCCTCTCGATGAGCGCGATCGGCCAGGTCTCGAGCGCTTCCGGCAGCAAGGTGTGATTGGTGTAGGCGAACACGCCCGAAGTGATCGCCCAGCTCTCGTCCCACTTGAGGCCGTGCTCGTCGATCAGGAGCCGCAACAGCTCCGGAATGGCCAGCGCCGGATGGGTATCGTTGAGCTGAATCGAGATCGCCTCGGGCATGGAGGCGAGCGTACGACCCTCGCGCAGATGCGTGGCCAGGATGTCCTGCAGGCTCGCGCTCACGAAGAAATACTGCTGCTTCAGGCGCAGCTCCTTGCCCTGCGGCGTCGAGTCGTCCGGATAGAGCACGCGTGACAGGTTTTTCGCATCGACTTGTTCGCGCACGGCCGCGTCGTAATCGCCGGCATTGAACGCATCGATGTGAAACGGCGTGATCCCGCGCCCGGACCACAGACGCAGGTGATTGACCGTCGGACTGCGGTTGCCGGGCACCAGCTGGTCGAAGCCGATGGCGTAGATGTCCTGCGTATCCACCCAGCGGTGGGCCTCGGCCGGCTGCGCCTCGGCCGGCCGCCCCTCGGCAGGCCGCCCCTCGCCGACCGCACCCGAAGGCGGCGCGACGCTGCGTCCACCGAAACGCACTGTAAAGCGGACGTTCCCGCGCGCGGTCTCCCAAACGTTCTCGAGCTTGAGCCAGCTCGAGGCGAGCTCGCGCTGGGCGCCGTCCGCCGCGATCACCTGCGTGAAGATTCCGTAATCGTAGCGGATGCCGTAGCCCACGGCGGGGTACTGCAGAGTGGCGAGCGAGTCGAGAAAACAGGCCGCCAGCCGCCCGAGGCCACCGTTGCCGAGTCCCGGGTCGATTTCCTGGGCGAGGATGTCCTCGAGGTCATAGCCCATGTCCTTCAAGGTCGTGCGCGCCTCGTGCACGAGATCCCCGTCCAGGCTGTACAGAGCGTTGAGCAGCGAGCGGCCTGGCAAGTACTCGACGGACAGATAGCAAACGCGCTTGACGTGCGCATTGGCGACCCGGCTCTGGGTGGCCAGCCAGCGCACCATGAGCTCCTCGTGCACGGCGAGCGACAGGGCGTCGAACAGGTCCCGTGCCGTCGCCTGATCGGGCGTCTTGCCGAGCGTGCGCATGAGCCGGTCGAGGAGCGCCGCCTGCAGCGAGCCGGCACGCAAGGCGGGGCCCCCTCGCATCGGGAACTGGGTATCAAACGAATCCATGCCGAGGGTTATTATAATGACGTTCATCGGCTGCGGGGCGCTGCAACCAAGTTGAAGCCAGCATTACTCGCCTCGGGATTCGTCCGGCTGATCGCCGGATTCGCAGGGTTGCTCGCCGGCTGCGCGCTGCACCCACCCAGCGGCCCGGCGCCGCTGTCGGCGCCCCGGGCGCCGGGCAGCGCCCCCGAATCTGCCGCACCGGCCGTGGTCGACCATGCCGCGGTCCTGGTCGCCAACGCCACCGCGATGCTCGGGCAGCCCTACCGATACGGCGGAGCGCAGCCCGGGGGCTTCGACTGCAGCGGGCTCGTCGCGTATGCCGCGGCCCGCGCCGGCATCTACCTGCCGCGAACGGCGCAAGAGCAGCTGCGCGCGGGTGTGCCCGTGCGGCGGAGCGAGCTCGGGGCGGGCGACCTCGTGTTCATGCATCTTCGGGGCAAGGAGCTGCACGTCGGCATCGCCGTCGACGCGCAGCGCTTTGTTCACGCGCCGGCGAGCGGCGGCCACGTGCGCATCGACTCGCTCGACCGGCTGCCCTACTCGAGCGGATTCTTGGGCGCACGCCGCGTCGTCGACCCGCGGCCTCCGCTATAATCCCCCCATGAAACTTTACTACTCTCCCGGCGCCTGCTCGCTGTCGCCCCACATCGTGTTGCGCGAGGCAGGGCTGGCTTTCACTCTCGAAAAGACCGATCTCAAGACCAAGAAGACCTCAAGCGGCGCCGACTACTGGAGCATCAACTCGAAGGGCACGGTACCCGCATTACAACTCGACGACGGCCGCGTGCTCACCGAGGGGCCGGCCATCGTTCAGTACATCGCCGATAGCGCGCCCGATTCGGGCCTCGCGCCCCGCTTCGGGACTTTCGAGCGTTATCAGCTCATGGAAATGCTGAACTACATCGGCAGCGAGCTGCACGCGGGCTTTCACCCGTTGTTCACGCCGAGCTCGTCGCCCGAGGTGAAAGCGGCCGCGGTCGAAAATCTCGGCAAGAAATTCGATTGGTTGTCGAAGCGCATCACCGGCGGCAAGTTTCTACTCGGCGCGGTGTTCACCGCCGCGGACGCTTACCTTTTCACGGTGCTGCGCTGGACGGACTTCGTCAAGATCGACCGCGGCAAGTGGCCGACGCTCGTCGCTTACTTCGAGCTCGTCGGCCACCGGCCCAAAGTGCAAGAGGCCCTCAGGGCCGAAGGCATTCACTAGATAGCAAATAGCGCCTCAAGTAGCGCCTTCCAAGCGCTCGCTAAACAGCGCTTTCCACAGCCTCGCTTCCGATGGCGGCGAACTGCAGCGAGGCGAGCCGCGCATAGAGGGGACAATCGCGCGAAAGCTCGGCATGCGTGCCCACGGCGATCTTGTGGCCGTGATCCATGACGACGATCCGGTCGGCCTTCAGCACGGTGGCCAGCCGATGCGCGATGATGATGGTGGTGCGTCCTTGCATGAGCCGCTCGAGCGCTTGCTGCACGAGGAGCTCCGACTCCGCGTCGAGCGCGCTCGTGGCCTCGTCGAGAAGCAGGATGGGCGGATTTTTGAGGATGGCGCGCGCGAGAGCGATGCGCTGACGTTGTCCGCCCGAAAGCCGCGTGCCGCGCTCGCCCAGGAACGTATCGTAGCCCTGGGGGAGCCTGCGCAGGAATTCGTCCGCGGCTGCCGCCACCGCGGCCGCCTCGATCTCCTCATCGCTCGCATCGGGGCGGCCATAGCGGATGTTCTCGCGCGCAGTCGCGCCGAACAGCACGGTGTCCTGGGGCACCAGGCCGATCTGCGCTCGAATATCCTTCGGCCGCAAGTCGACGAGCCGCCGGTCGTCGATGCACACACGCCCGGCATCCGGATCGTAAAAGCGCAGCAACAGCGCAAATGCCGTGCTCTTGCCCGCGCCCGACGGCCCCACGAATGCCAAGGTCTCGCCCGGCATCACGTCCAGGCTGAAATTCGACAGTGCCGCGGCCTGCGGTCGCGACGGATAGTGAAAGCTCACGTGGTCGAAACGAATCGCGCCGCGCACGCGCGCCGGCAACTCCCCGGGATGAACGGGGTCGCCGATCACGGGCCGCGCGTCGAGGAGTTGCGAGAGCCGCTCCATGGCGCCGGCCGCGCGCTGCATCTCGCCCCACATCTCGGAGAGCGCCGCGGCCGAGCTACCCACGAATCCCGCGTACAGGAGAAACTGGGCCAGCTGCCCTCCGGTCATCGTGCCGCGCAGCACCTGATGCGCGCCGAGCCAAAGGACGGCGATGATGGCAGTGAACACGAACATGATGCCGACCGCCGTCAGGAGCGCCCTCGCCTTGGTGCGGCGTACCGCCGCGGCAAAGCTCTCCTCCACGGCCCTGCGGTAGCGCTCGCTCTGCAGGTCCTCCAAGGTGAACGCCTGCACCGTTTGAATGGCATTCAAAGTCTCGCCCGCGAGGCCGCTCGTGTCCGCGATGCGGTCCTGCGACACCCGCGACAGGCCGCGCACCCGGCGACCGATGAGGATGAGCGGTGCGACGACCACGGGTATCAGCACGAGGATGACGCCGGTGAGCTGGGCGCTCGTGAACGCGAGCAACACGAGGGACCCGACGACGCTCAAGCTCGATCGCAGGATAATGGAAAGGTTCACGCCCGAGATCGCCTGCACGAGCGTCGTGTCCGTGGTCAGCCGCGACAGCACTTCGCCGACCCGGGTGGTCTCGAAGAACAAGGGATCCATGTGCACGACGCGGCGGTATACCGCCGTGCGCAGATCGGCGACCACCCGCTCGCCGACCCAGGTGACGAGATAGAAGCGTATGCCCGCGGCCCCCGCCCAGACGACGGCCGCCGCGAGAAACAAGATGAACATGCGATTGGTGGTGGAGGCGTCCTTGACCGCGAGCACGTCGATGACCTTGCGCAAGGCAAGAGGCAGAGCCAGCATCGCGGCCGTCGCGATGAGGAGCGCGCCGAGGGCGGCGTAGACCATGCCCCGATACGGCCGCAGAAACGGCAACAGCGAGCGCAGCGGAGAAAGAGACTTGGCGCGCGGGCGCTCTACGGAAGCATTCATCCACACATGATCCCATAACTCGCGCGACCGGGGATCGCGCGAGCGCGCGCGGGTGTCGCGCCGGGCAACGCTGCGGCGGCACAGCCCTTAGTTGACGGCGGCGTCGCGGGTGCTCAGGATGCGAACACCTTGGTCTCGACGAATTTCCCCTCTGCGCGCGGGCAGCAAACAGGAGTTCGGAGTAATCTCTGCCGTGATTGAAAGGCGCTTGGCGTAGGTGCGGCGCAACAGGCTGCATCATCCGCCGGCACGGTTTCCGCCACCGTTTCATCGACGGGGAGGGAGCGCGTGGGCTCACGTTTGTTACATGGCCATACAAAGGATTATGGCGCGGTTGCGCCGTTTTTTGGCCGGTGATACTGTCGGAGGCGCTCGGGTTATCTAGTCATATAAAAGCATGGGGATATGATGCCAGCCATCTGTTCGCGGCCGATCGCCGCGTTGACACGCCGCCCGTTGTTGCTTTTTTGCGCCATTCTGTCGAGCGCCCCGCTGGCCGCCGGCTGGGCCGGCGACGCCACCCCGACGGATACCGGCGAAGCCTCCGCCTCGAACGCCCTGCAGGAAATCGTGGTCACCGCCACGCGGCGCGAGGAAAGCATCAGCAAGGTGCCGATCAGCATCACCGCGCTGAATCAGGACACGCTCGACGAGAAGGGCATTCGCGACATCACCGAGCTCGTGCGCTTCACCCCCGGCGTATCGATCGACACCTCCGGCACCAATCAGATCTCGATTCGCGGAATCTCATCCTCGGCCGGCGCCGGCACGACCGGCATCTACATCGACGATACCCCGATCCAGATGCGCGAGCTCGGCTTCAACCCGGACGAGACCCTGCCCAAGGCCTTCGACTTGGATCGCGTCGAGGTGTTGCGCGGGCCGCAGGGCACCCTCTTCGGCTCGGGATCGGAGGGCGGCACGGTTCGCTACATCATGACGCAGCCGAGCGTCACGCAAGAATCGACCTACGTGCGCAGCGAGGCCTCCTATACGGAGTACGGCCAGCCGAACGGCGAGGTCGGCATTGCGCACGGCGCGCCCATCATCGATGGCACGCTCGGCTATCGCGCAAGCATCTGGTACCGCTACGACGGCGGCTGGATCAATCGCGTGGACAACTTCGGCAACATCACCGAATCCAACGCGAACTATGCCAATACCACCATGGCACGCCTCGCGTTGCTCTGGCAGCCGAGCGAGGACCTGCGAGTCACGCCGAGCGTTTTGTTCCAGAACAAGCAGCAGCACGATCTCTCGACCTACTGGGCGGCCTATTCGAACATCGGCGCCGGCCGCTTCAATAACGCGACTCCCGAGCTCATCCCCATCCCGGACGAGTACTATCTGCCCGCGCTGAAAGTCCAGTACGACTTCAATCACCTGAGCTTCATCTCGAACAGCTCCTACTACCACCGCAACGAGACGGATTCGTACCAGGGCACGGGTTACGATCTCGCCTACTATCAATCGGTCGGCTGGCCCAACAATAATGCTCTCGGATGCGGGCCGACCTACCCCGCCCAGGCCCCCAGCGGCCAATGCGCCTGGTACCCGCTGCTGGACTTCAACGGCATTCACATGCCGGCCGGCTTCGCCAATTACGCGACGCCCAACACGATGACCAATCAGCAGCGGGAGTGGGTGCAGGAATTCCGTCTGCAGTCGAACGATCCCGATTCTCGCGTGCGCTGGACGGCCGGCGTTTTCTGGTCGCTCGCACAGGAGCTCTCGGTCGAGAATCTCAACGATCCTCGCATCAACGCGCTCTTCGAAAATCTATTCGGCCAGGATGCACAAAGCGTCTTCGCTCCTTATTCCACCCAAACCAATCTCTACAACTGCCCCGGCACCGGATATACGCCGCTGATTACACCACAGCCGATCCCGCTTTGCTCCATCTACTTCAACTACAACAAGAGTTACGATCGGCAGATCGCAGGATACGGCGAGGCGACGACGCAACTCATCGGCGGACTGTCGCTCGTCACCGGCGTGCGCTACTCGAAGCTCGGCTTCACGTTGAATCATTACTCCAACGGCTACGAGAACTACGGCCCCTACACCGGCGCGGGCAAGCAGTCGAACACCTCCTTCACGCCGCGCGTGGGCCTCGACTGGCAGGCCGACAACAACAATCTCTTCTACTTCACTTTTGCCAAGGGCTTCCGCCCCGGCGGCTTCAATGCGCCGCTGATACCGGCGTGCATGCCCGGACTCATCGCGGAGGGCTTCGCCAACGGCCAAGCGCCGGCGAGCTACGGTCCCGACACGACGCAGAGCTACGAGATCGGCGCCAAGAACAATTTCTTCGACCGGCTGAAGATCGCGACCAGCGTGTACTACATCCCGTGGAAGAATATCCAGCAAAACGTCTACATCGCGGGCAACTGCGGGCTGCAGTTCACCGATAATCTGGGGACGGCCGTCGCCAAAGGATTCGACTTCCAGGCGGAGGCGAACCTGGGGGCCGGATTCACCCTCGAATTCACGGCCGGCTATACCAACGCGCGCTTCACCAAGACCTCGCTCGGCAACATTGCGATCGCGGGCGATGCCATCGCCGGCAACGCCGCCATCAACTACTCACCCGGTACCAGCCCGCCGTGGTCGCTTACCGCGGGCCCGCAATACGCGTTCAAAGTGTTCGAGCACGAGGCCTTCGCGCGCCTCGACTGGGAATACACGAGCCGCAATCCCTGGCTCGCGCCCGTGCAGGATCCGAACAGCAGCCAGTACGACAGCGGCTTTTCGTACACGCTGCCGGCGACCAGCTACACCTCGATCCGCTCGGGCGTGAAGGTCCACGGCTGGGACATTTCGGCCTTCTGCGACAACCTGTTCAATAAGTTCCCGACGATCAACTACGCGCAGACACAGATCGACCCGTTCAATCCCGCCGGCCCGCCTCGGCCGCAGGAGAACGACTTCACCTGGCGCCCGCGTACCTTCGGCATCACGGCGTCGTTCAGAATGTAACGCGGCCGGGGCCTGGGCACGGCCGGCCTAGGCGCTGTCGGGAGCGCGGGTCTTCACGCGACCGCGCGGGCCGCGCCTGAGCCGGCCGCGCCCTGCCCGGCCGCATCCTTGACCGCCGCCGAGAGAATGCCGAGCCCTTCCTCGAGCACGGCCTCCGGAATGGTGAGCGGCGCGAGCAGGCGCACGACGTTCGCTTCGGTGCCGCAGGACAAGAGGATCAAGCCACGCTGTTCGGCACTCGCCAGAATCGCGGCGGTAAGCGCCGCATCGGGTTCGCGCGTCTTCGGGTCCTTGACCAGCTCGAAGGCCATCATGGCGCCGAGGCCGCGCACGTCGCCGATGCTGGGCACCTCTTTGGCGAGCGCTTCCAGGTACGCGCGCATGCGCGCACCGATGCGCGCCGCGCGTGCGCACAGGTCCTCGGCCTCGATGACGTCGAGGACCGCGTGCGCAGCCGCGATGCTCAGGGGATTTCCCCCGTAGGTTCCGCCCAGACCGCCGGCGTGCGCCGTGTCCATGATCGCGGCCTTGCCGATCACACCGGACAGCGGGAGTCCCCCGCCGATACCCTTGGCCACCGTGATGAGGTCCGGCACGACGCCCGAATGCTCGATACAGAACATCTTGCCGGTGCGCGCGATGCCGCTCTGCACCTCGTCGGCGATGAGCACGATGCCGTGCTCGTCGCATATACCGCGCAGCGCACGCAGAAAATCGAATGGCGCGACGTTGAAGCCGCCCTCGCCCTGCACGGGCTCGATGACGATGGCCGCCACCGCCTTCGGATCGACGTCGCCGTGGAACAACCGGTCCAGGTCCGCGAGCGCCTGGGCGGTGGTGATACCGCGGTAGGGCAGCGGAAACTCGGCGTGGTAGATCTCGGCGGGAAACGGGCCGAAGCCACGCTTGTAAGGCATCACTTTGCCGGTGAGTGCCATCGTCATGAGCGTGCGGCCGTGGAAGCCTCCGGAGAAGGCGATGACGGCGGAACGCTTGCTGTGATACCGCGCGATCTTCACCGCGTTCTCGAGAGCCTCGGCGCCCGACGACAGGAACAGCGTCTTCTTCGGGAAGTCTCCCGGAGCGAGCACGTTCAGCCGCTCGGCGAGGTGCACGTAGGACTCGTACGAGGCCACGTGGAAACAGGTGTGCGCGAAGCGCTCGGCCTGCTCGGCCACGGCCGCCATGATGCGCGGGTGGCGGTGTCCGGTGTTGAGCACGCCGATCCCTGAGGCAAAATCGATGTAGCGCCGTCCATCGACATCCCACAGCTCCGAATTTTCGGCCCGGACGACATAGATGCCCTTCGTGCCGACGCCGTTTGGCACGGCGGCCGCCTTGCGAGCCTTGAGATCCGACGATTTGGACATGTTTTCCCCCAACAATGCGCACTCCGACGCTCGAACGGTATCATTGCGCCATGGGTTTGAGCAAAAAAGCGGCTCCGGAGGCGGCCGGCGGGACCTCGCGCATTCGCATCCTGCGCGTGGGGCTTGCACGCCGCGTCGAGAAGGACGATCGCGTCGCCGTCGAGGCACCTCTCGAATTTCAACTGCACCATCCCGATCTCGGATTGGAGCCCATCTCCTTCGGCACGACCATGCGCACACCCGGCGACGACGAATCGCTCGCGGCGGGGCTCTTGTACGGCGAGGGTGTCGTCGATCGCGCATCGGACATCGACGCCATCGAATCGAGTACACGTCGCCCGAACGTCGTCAATGTGCGGCTCAGGTCGACGGTCACGCTCGAGACACAGATCTCGCCGCGCCGGTTCTCCGCGGGCTCGAGCTGCGGGGTGTGCGGCACCACCGGCCTGGATGCCGCGATCGCCCGCGCTGCCGCAACGCGCATCGACGCGAGCGGCAAGGTGGACCTTGCGGTGCTGTTGCGCCTGCCGCAAGTCATGCGCGAATCCCAGGCACGCTTCGGGGACACCGGCGGCATTCATGCGTCGGCATTGTTCGACATGCAGGGAACGCTCTCGAGCCTCGCCGAGGATGTCGGTCGGCACAACGCTTTCGACAAGCTGGTCGGAGAGAGCTTGCTCGCCGGCCGCTTGCCCTTGTCCGACCACGTGGTGCTGCTGAGCGGCCGGGCGAGCTTCGAGCTGGTGCAGAAAGCCTTGCGGGCCGGCGTCTCGGTGCTCGCGGCGATCGGAGCGCCGTCCAGTCTCGCGGTGAGCCTGGCGGTCGCCTCGGGGCTCACGCTGGTGGGGTTCCTACGCCCTAGTCACTGCAACGTCTATTCAAACCCCGATCGACTTGTGGGCGCCGGAATCTAGTCTCCTCACGAACGCCGCGAGCGCGACAGGAAGTAGCCGAGCGTCAGGCCCAGCATGGCCCCGACGCCCACCGCCGCCCAGGGATTATTGCGCACATAATCGTCGGCGCTCGTGACGAAATCCCGCGCTCTGCGCACCCACGTCTCTGAGGCGTCCACCAGCGGATCGATCACCGCCGACAGCGCGTTCGCGCTCGCCGCGCCGACTCCTCCTATGTGCAGATCCTTCTTGGCTGCCGCTCCGTTCGGACTCGTCAACATGGGATGACCTCCGCTGCGCCTTTGTTTGTCAATTTACCTGGTAACCGCGGCCCTGCAAGCACGCGGCCATCGCGCGGTCGTAATTGCTGTGCGCGCGATCGGCGTCGCCCGGCGCGACTCCGCCGTTCGCCTGCGTGGGATCGAAGCCGGTCTGCCCCTTCGCCCAGTTGTGGCACTCATATTCGTCGGCGGCCTGCTGGTCCTTCGACTGGCCTTGCTTGGGGTAGATGATGAGGTCGAGCGACGCTTGCGGTGCGCCCGGCTGCGCATAGGCACCGCCTGCTGCGTTGGGATCGGCACTGCCGTCGGGCGGCGGCGCACCCTGCCCGCCATCGTCCGGCGGTGTCGCGACCACGTAGCCGCTCTGGTCCGGCGCCGCGGTGTAATAGACATTGTCCGCGTAGTAATACGGGATGCCGCCGATCCACAGAGTCGAATAATAAGGCGGCAAAACGGCGATCGAGAGGCCGATCGGCGGCGTGATCACCACGAAGCCCACGCCACGCGGCGCGTACCACACGCCGCCGCTGAAGTAATACGGCGCGCCGCGGTGATAGTACGCCCGGTATTCGCCCGGCAGCGTGCGCGCGACCGTCCCCACGGGCGCGTAATAGCGACCGTGGTTGTAGCGCGCATCGAGCATCTGCCCGCGGCCGTCATAGTGCGCCGGTCCCGGAGCGGCCCCGCGGGCCGGCCCCGGAGCGCCCCCCCGGGATGAGGGTTGAGGAGCAGATCGAGCGGGTGCGCTGGGCCGCCCTCCCTCGGGTCGCCCACCGTGGGGCTCCTGGGCGAGCGAGACGCTCGAGAGCGCGGCGCCGATGAGCGCCGCTCCGAGCGCCAAAGAGGCGAATATTCGATAGGAGCTCATGGGAATCTTCGCTGACAACCTCACGTGACGGTATAGCCGCGGCCCTGCAGGCAGGCGCCCAGCGCCCGGCGATAGGCATCGGCCCGGGCATGTCCCTCGGCGATCTGCGCATTGATCTGGGCCTGGGTCATGTTCGCCTGCTTTTGCGCCTGGGCGTTCGCGTTTGCCTCGGCGGCGGTGCCGACGATGGCACCGGTGGCGGCGCCGAGCACAAAGCCCGCGCCGGCATTGCGAGGACCGGCGATGATGGAGCCGAGAATGGCGCCCCCGATCGCGCCGACCGCCGTGCCCGTACCCGGGGGCGGCCCGGACTGCACCACCACGCGCTCGTAAGGCGTGGCGTCCGGGCGGCTGGGATCGACGCCCGTTTCCTTCACGGCCCACTGATGGCACTCGTAACGGTCGCGCTCGGTCTGCTCAGGCGACTGGCCGTTGGCCGGATAGACGAACACCCTCTGGGGCGGCGGCGGCGGCGGCGACGGCACGACCACCGTGCGTGGCGGCGGCGTCACGCAGGCACCGAGCGCGGCGGCAGCGGCAACGACCGCGGCCAGGTGAACTCCTCGTCGAGAAATGTTAAGCAATGTCATACGCTTAGGAACCTCCAATCCACGCCCGGTCAACGTTGAAAACACTGCCCGGTTGACAACGCAAGGCGTGCGTAGTTCGATCAATCCCCTCAAGGACGGGCCGGCTTCTTGAACTTGAGGATGAACTGGTCCGTTCTGCCGCGAATGGAGGGATCGAACACAGTGGCAGTGTGCGGGTCGCCCGGCTGTCGCAAGAGGTTGCTTGCGCCGTCGTACACGAAGCCGGCCGCGAGCACCTCCTCCTTGACGGTCTCGGGATCGATCCTATGTAAAGTCGAGGTCTGGCTCGCGCCCGCGCCGGGTGCCGTCGCGTGATCCAGGATGAGATACGTTCCGCCGGGCTTCAGCGCCTCGAACACCATCTGGTTGAACACCACCAAATCCAACCCCGGCAAATTGTGCAGATCGTGATAGTTCTGCGACGTCCACACCAGATCCACGCGCTCGGGCACTTTGAGCTGTCCGAAGGGCTCGACGATCACGCTCACGTTGGCATAGGCGGGATCGGCCGCGATAGCCTTCACCCGCGCGGCGAAATCCGGCGTGTTCGGCGGATCGTCGGGCCGCGGCGCCGGCACCAGGGCATAGATATGTCCGCCGGCGCCGACGGCCTTGCTCATGATGCGTGTGAAGTAGCCTCCGCCCGGCAATAGCTCCGCAACCTGCTCGCCGGGCGCGATGCCTGTGAATAGCAGCGTCTCGGCAGGCTTGCGATTTGCATCGCGCGCCACATCCGCCGCGGGCCGGTTGGGATCGGCAACCGCCCTCGCCAGGAACGCCGGCACCGTCGAGCTCGCGGCGGCAGCCGTCAAGCATGTCACCGCGAGCGCAGGCAGGAGCGTGCGCAAGACCCTGAGCGAGCGATACATCAATTCTCCCTGAACGAGCAGCACCGTGGCGGCGCGAGGCGATTCTAACACCAGCGCCCCGGCACGCGGCCGCGTATCATTCCGAGGCAAAGGCACCAAGGTTTTCGCATGAGTCTCAGCGTCTTCGACATTTTCAAGATCGGCATCGGTCCTTCGAGCTCCCATACCATGGGACCTATGAACGCTGCGCGCAGCTTCGCCGAGCTCCTGGCTGCGCGCGGACTGCTGTCGCGCACGGCGCACGTCTCGGCTCAGCTCTATGGCTCGCTGGCGCTCACTGGCCGGGGACATTGCACCGACCGCGCGGTGCTCTTGGGTCTCGAAGGCGCGAGTCCCGATACGCTCGATTCGGCGTCGGTCGAGCCCACGTTGCAGCGCATTCGAACCGAGGGGCGGCTGCGCCTCTTGGGAAGCCACGAGATCGCCTTCGACGAGCCGCTCCATCTCTTGTTCCACACCGACCAGGTCCTGCCGGGCCATTCCAACGGCATGCGCTTCACCGCGCAAGATGCCGCGCTCACGGTGCTTGCTCGCGAGGAGTACTACAGCATCGGTGGAGGCTTCATCCTGCAGGCGGGTGTGCCGGCGGGGTCCGGCGATGCCCGCGCCATACCCCCCTATGAATTCGACTCCGCCGCGCGGCTCCTCGAGCTCGCGCGTCAGGGAGGCCTCGAGATCCACGAGTTGATGCTGGCGCGCGAGCGCACCTGGTATCCGGACGCGGAGATACGCCAACGGCTGCTGCGCATCTGGCAGGTGATGCAGGATTGCGTGCGCCGCGGCTTCGAGGCTCACGGCCTATTGCCGGGTGTGCTCGGAGTGCGCCGCCGCGCGCCGAAGCTGTATCGCAAGCTGATGAGCAGCGATCCGCAAGGCCCGATGCACGCGCTCGACTGGGTGAACGTGTTCGCGCTCGCGGTGAACGAGGAGAACGCCGCCG
>Ga0302324_100000997_pt1 | contig 70409 bp, 60 predicted proteins | sample Palsa_T0_1_FD_201949 | JGI IMG/M metagenome (GOLD analysis project Ga0302324, IMG submission 201949) | Peat permafrost microbial communities from Stordalen Mire near Abisko, Sweden - Palsa_T0_1 | ecosystem: Environmental > Terrestrial > Soil > Palsa > Peat permafrost | place: Sweden: Abisko...
TAGAGCAGCATCTCTTTGTCGAGCTGATAGGAGAGGTTGAATTTGGGCGTCACGCCCTGATCGCGCTCCTGCGTCATGAAATAAAGGTTGTTAGGCGTTCCGGAGGAGCTCAGATAACCCGACACGGCGGAATTGACGGTCCCGTGATAGTAGTAGCGGCGCGCGCCCGCGGTGACCGTGAGCTTGTCGAACAAGGTGTACGAGAGCTCCCCGAACACCGAGTTCTGCAGAATCGTCGTCGGCTGAATCTGAGTGAACGCATCATTGAAAGTCGGGATAAACGTGATGGTCGTGTACGGGGTGTAAACGTAAAGATTCCAGAACGAGGTGAAGTCCTGATAGAAGTAGCCAGCCAGCCACTTGAAGGGGCCGTCGCCCGAGGAAGTGAGGCGAATTTCCTCGCTCCACTGGTTTGACTTATCGTCTTCGACGGGAGTGGGGTAGGTGGGGCCGGCGCCTCCGAACGCGGGATAGACTGACACCCCCAAGGCGTACGCGATCTCCTCGGTCCCGTCCTGCCGCAGGTTCTCGTCGCGGGTCCAACGTGAGGTGGTCGAAGTGAGATCGGCAAAGCCGAAGTGATATTGAGCGTTGAGCGATCCGAGATCGATCCGATCCTCGAACGGCTCGGGAATGTCGTAGGGCTGATAATTCGCCACGGTGCCGGGCTGACTGTCGATCAGATTGAGGCCGCCCTGCGTGAGCTCTTGGTACATGAACGAGGGCTCGATCGACAGATCCTCGATCGGTTTCCAGAGAAACGACGCGCGTACCGTTCGCAGGTTCTCGCTGTTCACGTCATGGTTAGTCTCGGCGACCGGCGCCGCAGCCACGTTGCCGCGCGTGGTTGCATTGACGGGCGAGGGAAAATCCGGATAGGCGATCACGATGCGATTGATCCAGCCGCTCAAAACCTCGGACGAGCCGACGATTCGCAAAGCCGCCGTATCGCCCATCGGCAGGTTAACCATCGCGTTTTCGGTGTGATTCAGCGAATCTCCACCGCTGGTGTGGCCAAAAATCAGCTGACCGGACGAGTCAAAAGCTGTGGGATCGGGTGCGTTGGGTACGAGCTTGATGGTGCCGCCCATCGACCCTGAGCCGTAGAGCGTGCCTTGCGGGCCACGCAGGACCTCGATGCGATTCAAGTCATAGAGATTCGGATCGATGACCACCTTGCCGTTCTGTGCCGACGACGGCGAGGTGAGCGGCACGTCGTCCAGATAGAATCCGACCGTGGACGAATTGCCGCCGGACGAGGTCATGCCGCGCATCTCAAGCTCGGTTTGGCCCGGACCGCTGGTTCGCATGGACACGCCGGGTACCGATTGCACGATCGACTGTATGTCCGTGATGCCGCGATCTTCCAGCTCTTGTCCGGTGATGGCTGTGATGCTGATCGGCGTGGTCTCGACCGTCGACTCGCGCCTGGTCGCCGTGACGACGACTTCCTGGAGCTGATCGCCCTTGAGCTCGGTCTGTGCCGCCGTTTGCTGCTGCGCGGCTGCGCCGCCGGCCAAGCTGAGCAGCGAAACGCATGCAAGTCCGAAGTATCGGACCGATAGGTATCCCTCCATTATCATCTCCCCTCATCAGCAACCGTCGACTGGTTGTGAGAATGCTACAACACCCGAGGCCGGAGTGCAGCACCCCGCTAATGCAAATTTACACGGGCGACCGTCTGTTGGGAGAATCTGACATGTCGCCATGGGTCGAGCCGACGCAGCGCTTCGGAGACGCGGGGCGGCGGCAACGCGACGGATTAGCGGCCGCTCAGCACCCTGCGCGGCACCACGGGCTGCGTGCACCAGCAGTAGGCATAGAGCCCGCGAGGATCGTTGAGCTCGGCGACGGCACGAGCCTGCTCGAGGATCGGGTCGAGCGCGCGCTCCAAGGGGCTCGGCGGCGGGATCAAACCGGCGATCCGCCCAAGGTGCACCGCCTGGGACCTCAGTTGCAGAAGCAATTGCTCGCGCAGCGAGAGCTCGGGCTCGATGTAATCGACGGCGTAATCAGAGCCGAGCTCGGCGAGCTTCGCGGCGGCGTCCGTCGCATCTTTGAGCCCGCCCAGGTGGTCCACGAGCCCGATGCGCTCGGCGTCGATTCCCGCCCAGACGCGCCCCTGCGCTATCTTGTCGATGTCCTGGACGCTCTTCTTGCGGCCCTCGCTCACCCGATGCAGGAACTCATCATAGGCATGGTCGACAGAGACTTGCAGGATCTGGCGGCTGGCGGCATCTAAAGGCCGATCGAGGCGCAGGTCTCCAGCAAGGGGCGTCGTGCCGAGCCCATCCACCTTGACACCGAGCTTCTCGAGCGTGCGCTGGAAGGTCGGCACCACCGAGAAAACGCCGATGGAGCCCGTCAAGGTCGTCGGGCTTGCGAAGATCTGGTTGGCTGCCGCCGAGATGTAATAGCCGCCGGACGCCGCGTAGGTACTCATGGACACGACCACGGGCTTCCCCGCCTTGCGCAGTGCCTGCACCTCGCGAAGAATCAGCTCCGAGGCGAACATGCTTCCGCCGGGACTGTCGACGCGCAGGACCACGGCCTTCACCGCATTGTCGTAGCGCGCCTGGCGCAAGAGATCCGCGGTGCTGTCGCCGCCGATTTTCCCGGGCGGCTGATGGCCGTCGAGTATTTCGCCGGCGGCCACTACGATGCCGACCTTCGCGTCGGATTTTCCCTTGAGCACGCGCTTCGGTCGCAGCGCCGCGAGATACTGAGTCATGCCGATCGAATTGAACGAGTGGCTGTCGGAATCCTCTCCGACCAGACCCTTGAGCTCGTCGGCGAGTTGCCGCCGACTCTTGAGCGCGGTCACCAATCCGCGCTGCAAGGCGAGCTTTGCCGCATCGCCGCTCACCGCGGCGAGCGCCGCCGGGGCCTCGTTGACGTAGTCATCGAGCGCGGTGGGCTTGAGCGATCGCGCGCGTGTCACGTCCTGGGTGTAGGAGCTCCACAGTGAATTCAGCCACACGCCGCTTTCCTCGCGCTCACTCGGCGCCATGTCGCTGCGCGAGAACTGATCGGTGTAGCTCTTGAAAGTGCCGGCGCGGAACACGTTGACGTCCACGCCGAGCTTGTCGATGGCGTCTTTCAGGAACATGCGGTAGTAGCTGAAGCCGTCGACGTATACGAGCCCGAGCGGATCGAGATACACCTCGCCCGCTTGCGCCGCGAGGTAATACTGCGTCTGGTCGAGCGAGTCGCCTACCGCGACCACGCGCTTGCCGGCGGCCCGGAAATCGCGCAGGGCCGCGCCGATTTCCTGCAGCTTGGAGAGCCCCGACGAGGACAGGTTGCCGAGGTCCAGCACGATCAGCTTGATGCGCGAGTCGCTCTTGGCCGACCCGATGGCATCTATCACATCGCGCAGGAGAGTCTCGGGCGCCGGGCCGCCCGAAGCTTGCCCGAAAGCGCGGCGCAGCGGATCGCTCGACAGCTGCTCGACGAGCTCGCCCTCGGGCGCGATCACGAGCGCGGCGGTGCGCGGCACGGAAGGATTGGACGTATGGAGTGCCGCGAGCACGAATCCGAAAATGACCAGCAACAGGATGAGATGAAGGACCTTGCGTACGCCCTCCAACATCCGCCACACCAGTCCAAAGAATCCCATCAGCGCCTACCTGGCTCGGGCTGGCTAGATCTTCTCGTCGATGCGTGCCGCCTTGCCGGACAGATCGCGCAGGTAGTAGAGCTTCGCACGACGCACCGCGCCGCGGCGCTTCACGCTCACCTCGCTGATCGACGGACTGAACGTCTGGAATACGCGCTCGACGCCCTCGCCGTGCGAGATCTTGCGCACGGTGAAAGAGGAATTGAGGCCGCGGTTCTTCTTGGCGATGACCACGCCCTCGTAGGCCTGTACGCGCTCGCGGTCGCCTTCGACGACCTTCACTTGCACGACCACCGTGTCGCCCGGGTTGAACTCCGGAAGCTTGCGCGTCGACCGCTCGGCGTTCAGTTCTTGAATGATCTTGTTCATCGCTCTCGCCCTCATCCTAACAATCAGTCACCCGGCCCGCGCCGCGCCCGGAGCAAAGCTCGCTCGAGCTTGAACTCCTCGAGCAACGCGCGCTCCTCTTTCGACAGGCCGCGCCGCTCGAGCAGCTCCGGCCGTCTCAGCCACGTGCGGCCCAAGGCCTCCTTCAGGCGCCAGCGGCGGATCGCTGCGTGGTCGCCCGAAGCCAGGACCTCAGGCACCTCGTGCCCATCCACCGAGATCGGCCGCGTGTAGTGCGGCCAATCCAAAAGCCCGTCGCTGAACGATTCCTGCAGCGCCGATTCCTCGCTGCCGAGCGTACCCGGCAAGAGCCGGGCGATCGCGTCGATCACCACCAGCGCGGGCAGCTCGCCGCCCGTCAAAACATAATCGCCGATCGACCACTGCTCGTCGATCTCGGACTCGACGAAGCGCTCGTCGACCCCTTCGTAGCGGCCGGCCACGAGGATCAACCCCGGCCGGGCACGCGCCTCGCGTGCCCGCTCTTGGTCGAAGCGCACACCATCGGCGCCCAGATACACCGCGCGCGCGCCCGCGGGCATCGTGGCCCGCGCCGCCCGGAGCGCCTCGCGCAGCGGCTCGACCTTCAGCACCATTCCCGGTCCGCCGCCGTAGGGACGATCGTCCACGGTGCGGTGCACATCGTGCGTATGCTCGCGCGGATCGAAGTACGTCACTTCGAGAACGTCTCGTTCCACGGCTCTGCCCAGCACGCCGTGCGCCATGGCCTCGCGCAGCATGGAAGGGAACAGAGAAACCACCGCGATACGCATCACTTACCGCTAATCGGCCGGTTCTTCCCAATCCACCACGATCCGCCGCGCCTCGAGGTCCACGCGACGCAGGTGCTGCGGCACGGCCGGCACCCAGTACTCCCGCGTCCCACGCACCACCATGAGCGCGTGCGCCGGAGTCTCTACGAAATGCGCGACCACCCCGAGGGGATCGCCCGCCAAATTCACCACTTCACAGCCGAGCAAGTCGGCTCGGTAGAAATCCCGGGCCGCACACGGCGGCAGATCGCTTCGCGGCACGGCGACCGCCGCACCTTTGAGCGCCTCGGCGGCGGTCCGGTCGAGGACACCGGCCAGCTTGACCGTCAGCGCGCCACCGCTGCGACCCGTGGCCTCCACCGCATAATCCCGCCAGCTGCCGCCCTGGCGGAGCCGGAGCGTGCGGTGCTCGAGCAATCGCTCGGGCGGCTCGGTGTAGGAGTGCAGCTTCACCCAACCGCGAATACCGAAGGGTGCGCCGACTTGCCCCAGCTCCATGAGCGCAGAGGCCTCTCCGCTCACCGCTCTGCCCCGAGCCTCGTGTTCGGGACCCTCAGGCGGCCTGTTTGCGATAAACGGTCAGAAGTTGCTTGACCCGGTCAGACATATGCGCGCCTTCCTTGAGCCAGTGCTCGATGCGCGCCACATCCAAGCGCAGCTTGATCTCCGCACCGCGCGCGACCGGATTGAACAGGCCGACGCTCTCGAGGCTCGTGCCACCCTGCCGCTTGCGGCTATCGGTCACCACCACATGGTAGAACGGCGTCTTCTTGCCGCCTCGTCGAGTCAACCGGATCGTCACCATCTTAAGCCACCCTTCAATGCCAAGCCGTCAATTGTAATGAGTTTGGCGGCTTCAGGGCAAGAAATCAGAAGCGCGGCCCCATTCCGGGGGGCAGGCGGCCGCCCATGCCCCGCATCAGATTCTTGAGCATCCCGCCCTTCATCATCTTTTTCATGGTCTTTTGCATTTGATCGAATTGCTTGAGCAGCCGATTGACCTCGGGCAGGGGCACCCCGGCCCCTGCTGCAATGCGACGCTTGCGCGAGGTATCGATGATGTCCGGACGGCGCCGCTCGCGCGGGGTCATCGAGTCGATGATTCCCATCTGACGCTTGATGACCTTCGGGTTCACCGCGCCGGCCGCTGCGGCCGCATTCGCCTGCAGCTGTGCGGGCAGCTTGTCCATGACCGCGGACATGCCGCCCATCTTTTGCAGCTGGCTCAGCTGATCGCGCAAATCCGCAAGGTCGAAGGACTTGCCCTTGCTGATCTTCTTGGCGAGCTTCTCCGCCTTTTCCTGGTCGACCTGCTCCTGGACTTGCTCGACCAGCGACAGCACGTCGCCCATCCCCAGGATGCGCGAGGCGATGCGCTCGGGCTGGAAAAGCTCGAGCGCCTCGGACTTCTCGCCGGTGCCCACGAACAGGATGGGCTTCCCGGTCACCTGGCGGACCGACAGCGCCGCACCGCCGCGGGCGTCGCCGTCGGCCTTGGTCAGGATCACGCCGGTGAGACTTAAGGTGTCGTTGAATGCCCGCGCGGCGTTCACGGCATCCTGGCCGGCCATGCTGTCGACGACGAACAGGCGCTCATGAGGAGTGAGGGCCGTCTCGAGCTCGCTCACTTCCTTCATCATCTCGGCATCGACGTGCAGGCGCCCCGCCGTGTCGATGATCAGCACGTCGTAGGCCTGGAGCATCGCCTGGTTGAGCGCGCGGCGCGCGATCGCGACGGGCGCCTCCGCGGCATCGGCGGGGGCGAACCCCGCGCCCACCTGCGCGGCGAGAGTCTCGAGCTGTGCGATCGCCGCGGGACGGTATACGTCGGTGCTGACGAGGAGCACTTTCTTGCGTTGTTTCTCCCTCAGCCAGCGCGCAAGCTTGCCGACCGTGGTGGTTTTGCCCGCGCCCTGAAGCCCCGCGAGCATGACGACCACCGGGCGTTGCGCCCGCAAGTTGAGGCCTGGGCTCGGCTCGCCCATGAGGCGCACGAGCTCCTCGTGCACCACCTTGATGAAGGCCTGTCCCGGGGTGAGGCTCTTGGTGACTTCCACCCCGACGGCCCGGCTCTTGATCGCCTCGGTGAAGCTCTTCACCACGGGCAGCGCGACGTCGGCATCGAGCAGCGCGAGACGGACCTCGCGGACCGTGTCGGCGATGTTGTCCTCGCTCAGGTACCCACGGCCTGAAAGAGCGTTGAGTGCGCGGGTGAGGCCCGCTGTCAGACGGTCGAACATATGCAAATGATAGCGCATGGGCACGCGCTAGGCGCGCCGGGAGTCCTTGTGTCATGATGCATCTCAGCCGTGATCTTCCGCATCCCGCCGTGATTTTCCGTCTCGTTCTGTTCGCGCTGTACGCCGCCGGCGCGTGGCTGATGCTGCGAAGTGTCAGCAATTCCCGTCTCGGAACCCTGGCCTGGATCGTCACGCTCGGCGCGATCGCCGCGCACACCGAGGCGATCGTGCGGCTCATGTACTACCTCGGACCTTATTCCATCGGCTTGCTCGAGGCGATCTCGATGCTTGCCTGGACACTCGCCGTGGTGGCGTGCTTCATCGCCGCGGAGACGCGAAACCGCGCCATCGCCGCCATATTGCTCGGGCTCGCGGCGATCGGTGCGTCGCTCACGGGCATCGGACATACCTTCGCCGCGGAGGCGGCGCCCGGGTGGGAACTTACCGCGCACATCCTTTTGTCCATGGCCGCGGCGGCGCTGTTGCTCGCGGCCGCCGTGACCGCCCTCGTGCTCGTGTTTCTCGATCGGCGGCTGCGCACGCGACGCGTCGCGCATCTGTCCACGGTCCTGCCGCCGCTCGATGCTCTCGAGAAGGTGATGTTCCGGCTGATCGGCACGGGCTTCGTGATCCTCACTTTGGCGCTGCTCACCGGCTTCGTGTTCGTCACCAACCTGCGCGCCCAGCATCTCGAGCACAAGACGATTCTCTCGTGCATCGCCTGGGTGCTGTTCGGCGTGCTGCTCATCGGGCGCGCGCGCTACGGCTGGCGCGGGCGCCCCGCGGTTCTCTGGACGTTGAGCGGATTCGGCTTTCTGATCCTGTCGTATTTCGGCTCGAAGTTCGTCCTCGAGTACCTGCTCGGACGGCACTGGGGCTGACTTAAAAGGGAATGCCACACCCCACTCTCAGTGTCCTCTTCTGTGCGCTGGGCGTGCTGCTCGTACTCGCCGCTTTTTTCGCAGGCAGCGAAACCGCGCTCATGAGCCTGAACCGTTATCGGCTGCGCCATCAAGCGAAGGCGGGCAATCGCGGCGCGCGTCTCGCGGAGGCGCTGCTCGCCCGCCCGGACCGGCTCATCGGGCTCATCCTCTTTCTGAGCACGATCGTGAATGTGACCACGCCCGCCCTGGTAAGCGTGATCGCGATCAGATTGGGCGGCGAGTATCTGCTGGCGTTCGGCGTCTTGATTCTCGCGGTCGTGGTCTTGATCTTCTGCGAGGTTGCGCCGAAGACCTACGGCGCGCTGCACCCCGCACGGCTCGCGCTGCCCTCCGCCTACGTATATACGGCGCTCCTCTGGGTGCTATATCCCTTTGTGTGGGCGACGAACCTGCTGGCGAACGGCGTGCTGCGCCTTCTCGGTGTGTCGCGCGAGCAAGCCTCGAATTCCCTGAGCACGGAGGAGCTGCGCACCGTGGTCGCCGAGGCGGGCGCGATGATTCCGAAACGCCATCAGCAAATGCTCATGAGCCTGCTCGATCTGGAGAAGGCGACGGTCGAGGACATCATGGTGCCGCGCGTCGAGATCGTCGGCATCGACGTCGACGACCCGTGGGAGAAGATCCTGGAGCAATTGCGCCAGAGCCAGCACACGCGCTTGCCTGTGTTCGAGGGGGACATCGAGCACATCGTCGGAGTGCTGCACATGAAGCGCGTGGTGCACGAGCTCGCCCGCGGCCGCTGGGATCGCGAGAAGCTGATCGAGGCGGCGAGCGCGCGCGAGGCCTACTTCGTTCCCTCGGGCACGCCGCTCAACACCCAGCTTTTGAATTTCCAGCGCGACAAGCGCCGCATGGCGTTCGTGGTCGATGAGTATGGTGACATCCAGGGACTCGTGACGCTCGAGGACATCCTCGAGGAAATCGTGGGCGAGTTCACCACGGACCCCGCGACCATGATGCACAAGGATCTGCACCGCGAGCCCGACGGCAGCTTCGTCGCTAACGCAGCGACGACGATTCGCGCCTTGAATCGCTCGATGCGCTGGAATCTGCCGACGCACGGCCCGAAGACGTTGAACGGTCTCATCGTCGAGTACCTGGAGACCATTCCCGAGCCCGGCACCACGCTCAAGCTGGCGGACTACATGCTCGAAGTCGTGCAGACCGGCGACAACGCCATCAAGACCGTGCGCATCCGGCCGCCCGGCGCCCGGACTGAAAGGTCCGAGGGCGGGCGTGGCGTGTGACATATCGCGCGGCGCCGGGGCGGCGCTTCCGCGCGTATTTGAGAAGTCGGTAGCGGTCTTCGCCTGGAGCTCCGCTCACAATGGAGCGGCCAGTCGATGGGAGACGCCATGAAGATCATCGCCTTCGTCCTCGGATTATCGATCGCCCTCGCCGCGAGCGCCGCGGACAATCCGCGCGCCAAGCTCGTCGGTCAACGCACGATAACCTCCTACCCCGGCGCACCCATCCTCGTCTGCCGGTACCTCACCGCACAAGCGAGGTACGAGGTGGTCGCCGCATCCGCGAGCTGCGCACCTTATTTGGTGCTGGAGCAAGACTTGAGCCGCGGCACCTTCGCGGCCGTGTCTTCGGGTCCGGCAGCCTCCAGCCGCTAGCCGCCTCGACGGCTCAAGGGTTTTCTCGAGCGCCGGCGTCGATCAGTGCGGCGCAAGCGGAAGCCGCTGGGCCGTGCGCGACAGGACCGATCTGTTCACGCTTGCCTCGAACGGCCGGGTCGCGCTCATCTTTCCTCTCCCCCAAGAACGACCTAGCATACGGGCGGATCACCAGAAAGGCATCTCATGCCCAACGCCCGCGTGCTCATCGTCGGGGCCGGACCCACCGGCCTGGTGCTCGCCTTGTGGCTCACTCACTTGAAAGTGCCGGTGCGCCTCATCGACCGGGCGGCGCAGCCCGGCACCACCTCGCGGGCACTCGCCGTTCAGGCCCGTACCCTCGAGCTCTACGGCCAGATCGATCTCGCTCGCAGCGTCGTCGAGCGCGGCCACCGCGTGCGGGCGGTGAACTTCTGGGTGGCGGGCAAACGCCGTGCGAGCGCGATCCTCGGCGATCTCGGCGCCCCCTTGAGTCCTTATCCCTTCGCCCTGGTGTTCCCGCAGGAAGAGCACGAGCGTTTATTGATCGATCGCCTGGGCGCGCTCGGCGTCGTGGTGGAGCGCGGCTATGAGCTCGCGAGCTTCGAGGAGTCGGGCGGCGAGGTGCGTGCGCACTTGCAGCGTCCCGACGGCGGCATCGAGACCGTCGAGGCGGCTTACATCGCGGGTTGCGACGGCGCGCACTCGGCCGTGCGTACCACGCTCGGCATCGGATTCGGCGGCGGCACCTATGAACACCTCTTCTACGTGGCCGACGTGCAGGCCGCGGGGGCGGTGATCGACGGGAACATCCACGTCGCTCTCGACACGACGGATTTCCTGGCGATATTTGCGCGCCGTCCCGCGGGCGCGGTGCGCCTGGTGGGAACAGTGCGCGATGAGACCGTGCGGACATCGCCCCCGCAAATCTCCTGGGAAGACGTGAGCCGGCGGGTGATGGGATGGCTGCCGATCGAGGTCGGGCGTGTGAATTGGTTCTCGACGTATCGCGTGCACCACCGCGTCGCCGAACATTTCCGTCAAGGCCGCGCGTTCCTCTTAGGCGATGCCGCGCACATCCACAGCCCCGTGGGTGGGCAAGGCATGAACACGGGCATCGGCGATGCGGTCAATCTGGCCTGGAAACTTGCGGCGGTGCTGCAAGAGTGCGCACCGGAGTCGATCCTCGACAGCTACGAGCCCGAGCGCATCGCCTTCGCACGGCGCCTGGTGCGGACCACAGATCGGGCCTTCACCCTGGTGACGAGCCCGAGCTGGAGCGCTCGGTTCTTGCGGCTCGAAGTATTACCGCGGCTCGTGGCGATCCTCTTCCGGATGCGGGCGATGCGCCGCTTCCTGTTCCGCACGGTGTCCCAGACGGCGGTGAACTATCGCGGCAGCCCCTTGAGCGAGGGCCGCGCAGGAGCCGTGCGGGGCGGAGACCGGCTCCCCTGGGTACCTCTCGCAGACGTCGATAACTTCGCCCCGCTCGCCTCCATCGGCTGGCAGGTGCACGTGTATGGCAAGCCGCGTCCCGCCATCGCATCGCTCTGTCGGGAGCGTGACTTGCCGCTCCACACCTTTCCCTGGCACCCGGCACTGCACGCGAGCGGGCTCGAGCGCGACGCCGTCTATCTCGTGCGTCCGGACGGGTACGTGGGCTTGGCGGAGCCCCGAGGAGATGCCGCGGCGCTCGGCGCCTATCTCGATACTCGCGGCATAAGTACTCGCGCCCCCGCCTGAGATTCCTTAAGGGTTTGCCCCGCGCCGCTCGATCACCCCGCCCTTCATCACGAACGAGACGCGCTCGACCACGGTGATGTCCTCCAGCGGGGAGCCGGGAACCGCGACGATGTCGGCGCAGTAGCCGGGCTTCAAGACGCCGATCGCGCCGTCCCAGCCGAGCAGACGGGCGCCGTTCAGAAGATCCGCCCGCAGCACCGCGAGCGGCGTCATGCCGTACTTCACCATGAGCTCGAGCTCGCGCGCCTGCGTGCCGTGCGGGAATGGTCCCACGTCCGAGCCGACCGCGAACGGAATGCCGGCCGCGATCTGCTTCTTGAATTCCTTGATCTTGTACTCGAGCTTCAGTCGCTCATCGTGCCCGGCGCGTTGCTGCGCTGCGAAGTACTCCATGACCGTGAAAGTGGGGACGGCGAAAATATCCTTCGCCTTCATGAGACGCATAGTCTCATCGGAGAGCTGCGTCGCGTGGTCGATGGAGGCGACTCCGGCCTGCGCCGCAAAAAGCGTACCGGGTTCACCCACGGCATGCACCGCGACGCGGCCGCCCCAGCGGGCCGCCTCCTCGACGCCCGCCTTGAGCTGCGCGGCCGTGTACTGATAGGGCGTATGCAGCACCCCATCCCGCAGGGTATCGGGTCCGGTCTCGTAGATTTTCACGAAATCCGAGCCTTCCTTGTGCTGCTCGCGGATCACCGCCACGATCTCGTCGGCGTTGTTGGCATGGTCGGCGTTCGAAAGGACGTGCTGCGCGGGATTGAAAGGATTGGCATCCTCGTGGCCGCCGAGAATATCGACGGCGTTGCCCGAGATGCGCAGCCGTGGGCCGACGATGAGGCCTGAGTCGATGGCATCGCGGATGGCGGTATCGGCGGAGCCCGCACCCTCGGTGCCCATGTCACGCTCGGCGGTGAAGCCCGCCATGAGATCGTCGCGGGCGGCGCGCATCGCGAGCAGGGTGCGCTTCGGCACGGATTCCTCCACGGTCTGCAGATCCTCCTCGCCCGGATGCAGAAACAGGTGCACGTGCGCGTCGATGAGGCCCGGCATCAAGGTGGCCCCGCCGAGATCGATGATCTCGGCACCGGGGCCGCGCTCGACCGCGGCGCCTACTGCGACGATGCGGTCCCCCTCCACACGCACCTCGCCCGGTGTCTGCAAGCGGCCGGTCTCGATGTCGAGCAGGTGGGCGGCATGCAGGATGATGGGATGCGCGGCATGGGATTGCGGCATCGACGGCCCCGCGCGAGCGGCGAGCAGCAGAACGAGCACGCAGCGCAGAGTCTCTCGCAATCTCACAGTACGCTCCTTCCTCCCCGGCTACAGAGCATCGAGCGCCTGGCTCAGGCGCGCGACGCCGCGCACCGTCATGCCCTCGATAGCCCGCCGGGGCACGTTCGCTTCCGGAACCAGAGCCGCCTTGAATCCATGCTTGGCGGCCTCGCGCAGGCGCTCCTCGCCGAACGGCACCGGCCGGATCTCGCCTGCCAGGCCGAGCTCGCCGAACACGATCAGCGCTTGCGGCAAGGGCGCATCGTTCAAGCTGGATCGGGCGGCAAGCACGATCGCGAGATCCCCCGCCGTCTCCGAAAGGCGCACCCCGCCGACCACGTTGGCGAACACGTCCTGTCCCGAGAGGCGCAGGCCGCCGTGACGGTGCGCCACGGCGAGCAGCATGGTGAGCCGATTGCCGTCGATGCCGACCGCGACACGCCGCGGGTTCGCGCCCACGCTGCCGTCGGCGAGCACTTGAACCTCGATGAGCAGCGAGCGGGTGCCCTCGCGCATCACCGTGATGGCGCTCCCCGACACCGGTTCGGCATGGCGCGAGAGGAAAATTGCCGATGGATTGGCGACTTCGCGCAGACCCTGCTCGAGCATCGCGAACACCCCGATCTCGTTGGCCGCGCCGAAGCGGTTCTTCACCGACCGCAGCACGCGGTAGCGGCTGCCCATGTCGCTCTCGAAATAAAGCACCGTGTCGACCATGTGCTCGAGCACGCGCGGACCGGCGATCTGCCCCTCCTTGGTCACATGGCCCACCAGGAGGACTGCCGTGCCGCTGCTCTTCGCAAACCGCACGAGCTCGGCCGTGCATTCTCGCAGCTGCGAAATGGCACCCGGGGCCGCCTCGATGCGGTCCGAATACATGGTCTGAATCGAATCGACGATGAGGGCGCCCGCCTTGAGGGTCTTCGCGGCCGCAACGATGGCCTCGACCTGAGTCTCGGCCACGAGGCGCGTGCCGGCCGAGTCGAGCCCGAGGCGCCGGGCGCGGAGCCCCACCTGCTTGAGCGATTCCTCGCCGGTCGCATAGAGCGAAGGGGCCGCCGCACTCAGGGCCGCCGCGGATTGCAGCATCAGCGTCGATTTGCCGATGCCCGGATCACCCCCGATCAGGGTCACCGACCCCGCGACGAGTCCGCCGCCGAGCACGCGGTCGAGCTCGGCGGAGCCGGTGAGAAGGCGGGGCTGCTCGACGCTCGCCTCCTCCGCCAGGGAAGTCGAGGCGGACGACCGCACGGCACCCGGGGCGCCCCGTGCTGCACCGCCCGGTCCCTGAATCTCCGCCACCAAGGTGTTCCATTCGCCGCAGCCGGCGCACTGGCCCTGCCACTTGGGCGATGAGCTCCCGCAGGCCTGGCAAACGAAAACCTCTTTGGACCTCGCCATGCGTCTCCCGGGCACCGAATATGTGAGCTTAGCATTGCTGTTCGGGCTGCCTGATCCCCTATACTTCGCCGCTTCGCTGAACGGATTATGTCTGGAGCATGCGCAAATTCGGGATGATCTCGGCTATCGCCGGTTTTGGCCTATTGGGCATCGCCGTGTTGCTCCGAGAGCACATCAATGCCGGCCCGTGGGCCTGGCTGCCCGGCGCGGTGCTCCTGAGCGGCGGCGGCGCGCTTTTCGTGATGGCGCGCTGGGCCTCGCCCGCGCCGGTTTCAGTGCCCAAGCCGCAGCAGCCGATGGGTGCGGATACAGGCCGGTTGCTGGACAATTTCGAGCAGCGCTTCGCCGAGCTCAAGGCCCGCAAGACGACCACCACCGTCCTCAGCGATCTCTACGCCCTGGGTACTCTGCTCGAGCAGCGCGGCCGCAACGTGCAGGCGACCGCTGTCTACCGCCACCTGGTACGCATCGACAATACTTATAAAGACGTGGTCCAGCGACTGCGCCGACTCATGGACGCCGAGCGCAAGCCGGCGCCGGCAGCCGCATCTGCCGCCAAGGCGGCGATGGCCCCCGCCCCCGGCCGCAACCCCCCCGTCCGGGCGCCGGCCACGCCCGTCGCGCGCACGTTCGTCGCCGGCGGGGCCTCTGCGTCGCCGGCCGCGCGCGCCACCCTCGGGGCGGCCGGGGATCTGCAGAGGCTGGGCCGCTATCAGCTCGAGCGTGAAATCGGCCGCGGCGCCATGGGAACCGTCTATCTCGGGCGCGATACCGCGATCAATCGGATGGTCGCGATCAAGGCGATTCCGCTCGCGAGCGAATTCAGCGAGTCGGAGCTGGCCGAGGCTCGATCGAGGTTTTTTCGCGAGGCCGAGACTGCGGGGCGGCTCAACCATCCGAACATCGTGACTATCTATGATGTCGGCGAAGAGCGGGGATTGGCCTACATCGCCATGGAATATCTGAAGGGGCGGCATCTTAGCGACTATACGACGCCCGACACCTTGCTCGAGCCCCGCAAAGTGCTCGATCTCGTCGCCCGCACCGCACAGGCACTCGGCTTTGCGCACAAGCAGCAGGTCGTGCATCGGGACATCAAGCCGGCGAATATTATGTACGATCCGAGCGGTGACGTGCTCAAGATCACCGACTTCGGTATCGCGCGGTTGACCGGCGCCGGCACGACCCGTACTGGAATCGTGCTCGGCACCCCATCGTTCATGTCCCCGGAGCAGCTCGAGGGGCGAACCGTGACCGGCCAATCGGACCTGTTTTCTTTGGGTGTTAGCCTGTTTCAGCTATTGACCGGTCAGCTGCCGTTCACCGCCGATTCGATGACTGGATTGATGCAACAGATCGCAGAGGCACCGCATCCGCCGTTGCGCGCCTTGCGGCCGGATTTACCGGCATGCGTCGACGCCATCATCGATCGTGCGCTCGCCAAGACTCCCGAAGCGCGATTCGAAACGGGGGCGCAGATGGCTGCGGCTCTGGAGGACTGTCGGTCGAGGCTGCCGACGGGATTGCCATGATCGGGTGCACGAGCAGATGAGCAAAGAAAGCTTACGCACATGAGCTTGCGTAACAAAATCCAGAGCGTCGCCCTGACCGATACAGGCAAGGTGCGCGAGCACAACGAGGACATGATCGGCACTGAAGCCGACATCGGCCTGTTCGTGCTGGCCGACGGTATGGGCGGCTACAACGCCGGTGAGGTGGCAAGCGGCATCGCCGTGAAGACCATCATCAATCTCGTGCGCGATGCGGTGAATCGCGAGGACCTGTCGGTGCGCGACCCGGAGAGCGGCTTGACGCGGCCCAGCATCATTCTGCGTGACGCCATTCACAGAGCCAACAAAATCATCTACCACACCTCCAAGACACAGCCTCAATGTGAGGGGATGGGCACAACGGTAGTGGCTTGCCTGTTCCACGATAACAAGATGTCCATCGCGCACGTCGGGGATTCTCGGCTCTATCGGCTCCGGGACAACCGCTTCGAGCAGATGACCTTGGATCATTCGCTGCTGCAGGAACTCGTCGACCGGGGCTTTTACTCCCAGCAAGAGGCCCAGCGGGCGACCAACAAGAACTACGTGACCAGAGCCCTGGGAGTGGAGCAGAACGTCGAAGTCGAGATCCATGAGCAGCCCGTGCAGAAGAGCGATTACTACGTTCTGTGCTCGGACGGGCTTTCGGACATGATCGAGGATGAGGATATTCACTTAACAATCAGTACCTTTAGTGCTAATCTTGATACGGTTGCTAAGCAATTGATTCAGCTCTCGAACGACAACGGCGGGCGCGACAACGTGTCCGTGATCATGGCGCACGTGACTGAGCCGTTCCCAGCGCAACGGCGTATATTTGACAAAATATTGGGATGGTTCGGTTAGGAGATGCGTCTGTGGCACGTCTGATGCTCAGCTTGGATGGTCAAATCCTCGCGGAATACAACATGAACAAGGAGCGCTACACCATTGGGAGGCTCCCGGATAATGACATCCGCATCGATAACCCCGCGGTGAGCGGTCATCACTCGCTCATCATCAATATTCTCAACGACTCCTTCCTGGAGGACTTGAACAGCACCAACGGAACGTACGTCAACGGCAAGCTCATCAAGAAACACGCGATGCAGCACGGCGACGTCATCACTGTCGGGCACCACCAGCTGCGCTTCGTCGACAGCCAGGACAGCGACGCCCAGCAGGACGAGTTCGAGAAGACCATGGTGATCACCCCGAGCTCGCAGGGGGAGGATCGCATCAGACGCGTGGGCGCTGCCGTCGATCAGGCCGCCAAGGCGGTCGCCTTAAAGCGTCCGCCCGGCGCCGCCGGTATTCCGGAGAGCGCGACGGCCCTGCCCAAGGCAAAGCTGCAAGTGCTGAGCGGGGCGTTCGCGGGCCGCGAGCTCGAGCTCACCAAGGCCCTCACCACTCTGGGTCGTCCCGGCGTGCAAGTCGCCGCCATCACCCGGCGCTCGGAGGGCTACTTCATCGTGCACGTCGATAGCGGCAAGGAAAACGACTATCCGCAGGTTAACGGGGTCCCGATCGGGCCTCAGGCCCGCCGCCTCAACGACAACGACGTGGTGCAGCTCGCGGGCGTGAAGATGGGGTTCTTCGAAAGCTGACGAGCGCGGCGAGCCGGCGCACTAGACAGTCCGGCGAGCCCGTGCAGCGAGCAGTGCGGCGAGGCCGCCGAGAATCATCCAATCCATCGCACCGCCTCCTCCGCTCGCCGGGGCCGCGGGTGTGGCGCTCGCTTCGCCGGAGGGCGTCGACACCCCGCCCGCATCCACCGCAGCGACGGTGAAGTAATACTTCTTTCCGTTGGAGAGTCCTCCGATGGTGACGCTCGCTCCACTCACTCCGCTCTGCAGGGGCTGCGTCCCTTCGCCTGAGGAAGTCGTCCCCTCATACACGTTGTAGCTGGTGGCGCCCGCGGAGGCGCTCCACGTGAGCGACACCGAGGCGTTTCCGGGGCTGGCCGTGAACCCAGTCGGCGGATTTGCGATCGTCGTGCCACTCGCCTCGGCCGAGGCCATCGAGCTGCCCCCGGCGTCGACGGCGACCACGGTGAAAAAATACTGCTTGCCCGCGGTCAGGTTCGTGAGGCTGGCCGAGGTGCCGCTCAGCCCGGTCTGCGCGGGCGCCGTGCCCTCGCCGCCCGAAGTAATCCCTTCGAAGATCTTGTACGAGCTGGCGCCTGTACTCGTCGTCCAGGCAAGACTGAGAGAGCCTGCGGTCGCGCTCGGCGCCGCGACGGTCACACCCGTGGGTGCCGCCGGCACGGTGGTCACATCGACGGGGTTCGAGCGCGGCGAGATGACGCCGCTCGAGGAAACCGCCGCGATGGCGAAGACGTACTCTTGGCCGAGCTGCAGTCCGCTCACGGTGGTGGAAGTGCCGATCACATTTTGCTGCACCGGGGTCGATGACACCGGCCCCGGAGCCGTTCCTTGATAGACGTCGTAGGAGCTTGCGCTGGCATCGGCAGTCCAGGTCAAGGTGACCGTCTGGCCCGAGGCACTGGCGGTGAGCCCGGTAGGCGCGCTAGACGACAGGAACGACGCGATGAGGGCCGAGGCGTTGATGCTGCCGAGGCCGCTCGCGATGTCGAAGCCGGTGCCGGCGGCGTAGGACTGCGCACCGTTGATTTCCATGATGCCGGTCGCATCACCGCTTTCAGTGCCGCAGGTGCTGGGGGGAGAGCTCGCGGCAGCCTTTGTGGTGTAGTTCGAGACTTTGCAGGGTTGCGCGCTCGAGCCCGCCGTGACGTCGTAGAAAATGCAGGCCGGGTTGGCGATGGCCCCTTGCGAGGCATCACAGGCCGTCGCGGTGGCCGCCGAGCCATACTCGTTGGCCGCCAAGCTGTAGAGCGTGGGATTCAGCAATCCTTGCCGGCCGTCGGTGAGCGTGTCGGAGATCTGTGTCTGATCGATGAGCGCGACGAGGGCGGCCACGGATGGCGCAGCCGCCGACGTACCGTCGAGCACCTTGACGGTGCCGGTTGCCGCCGGCGGAAACGTCGGCGCCTGTGTCGGGTCGCACGGCGTCGTATCGTAAGAGCACATGAGCCAGCGCGTGGCGATCATGGACACGTCGGGAACGGCGCGGCCGGCGAAGCTTGTGATGCCGAGCACACCGTGCTGCCAGCTCGGTTGCGCATAGCCGCCGGTACAGTCACCACCGTTGTTGGTCGTCGTGCAGCTGCTCACGCCGCTACCCCCGCCGGAGATCTCGATGAACGGGTTGCTTTGGCTCTGTATCATTGTCGTGTTGCAGAATGCAATCGCATCGCCCGTGCCGTATGCGGATGCGAACACTGGATTCGCGCACGAGTCGTTCCACACCATTTCAGGAATGTGAGACTTGGCGCTCGCCAGCGTCCCCGATTGATTCGTCGTATTCCAGTACAGCGCGACAGTCGACGGATCGAGATCGTTGAAATCGGTGCCGCCCACCGCGAGATCGTACGGCGTCGAGGCGAGTCCATTCACGGCGAATCCGTTGGAATTGACATCGTTCGTCATGCCGAGGTCCGACTCTGCCGTGCATCCCGCGACGCCGGAATCGTCGGAGGAAACCGTGATCGTGATGCCGTCGGCGACCGCTTCCGCGTACATGGACTCGATCGTTGCGTTCGCCGAGCCCTGAGCACTTTCACATGCACCGAACGAAATATTGAGAATGGCGGCGAGGTTCTGGTCTATCGCGTACCACGCGGCAGTGGTCACGTCTTCGTCACTTACCAGGATCAGCTTCGCGCCCGGCGCGAGCGCGCCGAGAATCTCCGTATCGAGATACGCCTCGTCCTCGTTCCCGTCCTTCCTTTCACCCGGATCCGAGCCGCCGGCGATGGCCGGGACGGGCATGGAGGTGAACTGCTGAGCCGGCAAGCCGAAGCTCGGACCCGAGACGCCGAAGGCGCTCCAGAACGTCGCAAGGACACTCGAATCAATGTCGCTCTGCGCGGCAATGGCGACCGTGACACCGGCACCCGTGATCCCCTGCTGATACGCCGGCTGCAGGTTGTACATGATCGCAAAGTCGGTCGGGCCCACGTAGCCCGGGTACTGATCCGATCCGGAATAGTAAGTGTCGGGAGCCGCGAAGGAGCGGGCGCTCTGGTGGCCCACCAGCGGTATGGCGCCGCGCGGAACGGCCTTTCGCGGGTGGACGCCCGGCCGCGGATGAAAGTCGTTCAATCCACGAATGGCGGTGATGACGGTCGTGAGTGAGGCGGGTATCAAAGGCGCCGACACGTTCGCATAGTGCTGCTCGCCGGCTATCGCAAAGAGATGAATGTGGGTGCGGAACGCACCCTCGACCTGCGCCTTGCTGCCGAAGAAAGGCAGATGACCGCGACCCGCTGGAACCTGCCCCACCGCGAGACCGTTCGACTCGAGCCAATTCCTCACCGCTGCGAGCGCATCGTCCGAGGCGCCAAACTTGAGGCCGTACTGCACCGGGGTCAACCACTTGTGGTACTGCGGCGATTTCGGATCTTGCTGAGCGGCGAGAAGTTGCTGAAGTGCGCGCTCCTGCTCGGGGGTCTTGGCAAAGACGATGTCGAGGCCTTTCGGCCGCAGCGTGCTCGGCGCCTCGCCGGCATCGAACTGCGGTCGTGCAAGTGCGTGGACGTTGCCGGACAGAGGAACGAGATCGGCATTCGTGACGGGGGCGCCGACAGCGGCCAGGGCGACGGCCGCGGTAGCCAGCATGATCAGGCGGCGCGACGCATCTCCAAATTTTGCGGACATCTCTTGGCTCCCGTCTACATCAGAATTCGTAGGTTTCTTTAGATTCCGAAGGGTTCGTACGGTCGAGGCTCCTCGGCAAGCTCAGCGCTTATAGCCGGAAAACATCGGTTCCTTGGTAGACGTAGTTATCGGAATTCGACGAAATGAGACGCGCCTGTCGCCGTACGGCGTCAGGAAAAGCCTTGACTCATCGCTCGATGCCGTGCCGGGCGAACGCTTCGGCAATCGTGGGTACAAGACTCTTCGCCTGTGCGATGTCGGCGTCGCCGGCCGCGGTCTGGTGCTGGCGCAGCTTGTCGATGCCTCGACCGTACCACGACCATGCGATCTTCGGCGCAATCGCGATCGACGCATCGTATTCGGCGATGGACTTGGGGTAGTCGCCGAGGCGCAGGAATACGAGACCGCGACTGTCCGCGACCTGTGCGTAGAAGGAGGATCCTTTCTTGGCACGCTTGAGTGCGGCGTTGCAGTCCTTCAGGGCAAGCGACAGATCGGCGCCGCCGAACGCGCGCGCCCAGCAGCGCGAGTTCAGCGCATACGGGATGCGGTAATCAGCCTCATGGGCCGCAATCCACAGATCGTACTGTGCAATGGCCGCGCTGATGCGGTCGGTACGCTCATAGGCCGCTGCCATCTCGTAGCGCAAGTCCTCCTGTTTGGCCGCGGTGCGATCCGCGGTGTCGAGATCTGCGGCGGCGGCCGTCATATCGCTGTTTGCAACCAAGAGCTCAGCGCGAGCAACCAGTGCCGTCACGAGCTGCGGATTGAGTCTCAGCGTCTCATCGAGGTCTTTGGCGGCCAAGACCCGATTGCCCATTCGCAAATAGAGCCGACTTCGCTGATAGAAGTACTCGGGATTGTCGGGCGCCAGCTCGCAAGCTCGCGACAATGCGGTCAGCGCGTGATCATAGTCGCCCCGTGCAGCCATCGCAGTGCCGCGGCGGCTGAAGTCCGCGGCATCGACATTGTCGGCCGCCGTCGCTTTTGACTCCTCGGGCGGACGATCTTGCGCGGCACCGGAAACGGGCGCCGCATCGCCTGCTGGCGATGGTGTGACAGGCGAGTCCGTCGCGCTCGGCGCCGCACCATTGCTGAGGTGCTTCAGATTAAAGACGGGGCCGCCGTTGTACGTGAAGTACAGCTTCTGTTGGCTGTTGGCTACGTAGATCCTGTGCGAGAGGAAAAAGTCAGGTCCTATGAGCATGTCGGCATCGCCGAGATCGAAATCTCCAATCCGTAACCGCGCATGACGGATCTCCTCGTCACCGATCTTGAAGCTCGCGACCGGGGCGATATACGTAGACACCATGTCCCGGCCAAATCCTCCGCTGGTTCCTCCCGGGACTACCCCCGGCGAGTCGGGCCGAATACCGGCGCGCGCGGCCGCCTTGAGAGTCAATGTGGAAACGTAGGCCCCCGAGTCGAATAGCACGCGAACGTCCGTGCCATTGATCGAGGCGTGGCCGATCGCGGATGAGTACCGCTTCGTTGATTCGATATCGATCTCCGAATAAGGGCTCGATCTGTCGACCCAGTACGCCAACTTCACCTTGCTGCCGCAGCCCGCCGGCTTGAATAATCGGATGACGCCTTGACCCAGATCGTATTCGACGTCCGCGAAGTGCAACACGTTCTGGCCCAGCACCCCCACGCTACCCCTATCGATCTGGCTGCCGGCGACCAGGAATTCGATGTTGTGCAGCGATGCGCCTGCGAGCGTGAATTCCTTGACTTTGGTTATCGACGTGCTCGTGCTGCCGTTGACCCCGCGCAAGAAAAACCCAAACGGCGCGGAATACGTGGAGAGGTTGAGCTCGGCCGCGCTTGCCGGGCTGATGATGCTGAAAAAAGATCCGCTGTCGACCATGAAACGCACGTCCGTGCCGTTGATCTTCGCGGTCATCTGGGGACGCAGATCCACCATCGTGATCGGAAACTCGATGATCTTGCCGAGCTTGCACTCGCCGGCGAGCAAGGACTGGGTCGTGAAGGCGCCAAGCAGTCCGAGACGCAGAGTCAGCGCCGTCCAGCGACGGAAAACGCGAGTCGCACGCACGAATTCGGGCATCGGGGCCAAGTCTGCCGGGGGCATCGGAAATCGTCAAAATTCACACCAGCGGCACGGCCCTCGGCACCCGCACCACCGCCGTTCCCGCGATCTTGTCGTGCCACGCCTGTTTGCCCGAGTCGAAGGCGATCCAGAAGAACCCGAGGCCCACGACCACCAGGGACAAGAAGCAGCCCAGCGCTCGCACGATGGCCGTCTCCCAATCGATCGGTCGACCATCGACTCTTACCACTTGCAAGTGGAAGACGATGCCGCCGACGGTCGAGCCGCGCAGCTTCCACATCAACGCACCGTAGACGGCGAGCACGAGGAGCTCGAGATCGGAGGAATGATGGAGCATGCCCATCAGAATTCCGACCAGCAGCACATCGAGCAACAGCGCGGCCATGCGAATCCAAAATCCCGCACGCGGCAGCGTTGCGGCGACGGCCGGATCCATGACATGCGGCGGCGGCGCAGCGCCGCCCGCCGCAACGGCGGCGGTGGGTATGGGTCCCGGAGGAGCACCGGCCGGAGGCACGGCGCCGGCGGCCGCGGTGGGTCCCGCATACGCCGCGCCGGCGGGCTGCGCATGCCGCCGGGCGCGCCCGGCGAGGATGAGCGTGTAAACCACCGCGCCGAATCCGAAGAGACCGAGGAGCTTGTAGACCAGAAAGCCAAGCACCGGAACGAGATAGAGCACGAGCACGATGAGGCCGCCCACGAGCACGGCGATGGCCGGGTGATGGAGTCGCTCGCGGCCGATCACGCGCCCACCGAGCCACGCAAGGATCACGGCCTTGCCGAACAGGCTCATGCAAAAGAGACCGAACACGACGAACGGGATTGCCGCGATGCCGATGACGGTGATACAGAGCAGCACGATCGCGATCGGAACGAGCAGTATGCTGAGCAATGCCGCCACGAACGTCATCCCGGGCTGCGTCTCGACAGTGCTCGCGCAACGGGTAACCGCGTCCCGGAAGAGGAGCGCGAGGCAGACGTACAGGGCGAGGAAGATGAGCGCGAGGCTCCACGCCCAGCCAATGCCCGGCACCAGCGCGAGCGGCCGGCCATAGAGTAGACAATGGTCGATCCAGGGCCTGAAACGGTCGAACCCCGCCGCGAGGCCGCCGATGCTCTGCACGTCGCCACGCACGACGGCGGCCGGGTCTCGAGTCACGGCGCCGCCGACGGCGGTGACATCGCCGCCCACCTCCGCGTGCGGGCCGAGATCGACGTTGCCGAACACGGCCACGACGTCGCCGCCCACCGGACCATCGACATGAACGTTGCCGAGGACCGCGACGGCGCTGTCCTTCACGTGACCACTGGTCTTCGTATCGCCCAGGACGGCAACCATGTCGTCGGCGTCGCCTTCGCTGCTCGCGGAGCCGAAAATCGATACGACGCTGTCGGCATGCGCGCCCGCCGGCAGATTGGAGTCGCTGCCGAAGTTCACCAGCGCATCGCCGTGCGAGCGTTGCCGCTTGAAGTGCCGCCGCCAGCCGCTCTGCCAGTCGAAATACTCCTCGACATTTCGGCGGTCCCGCGTCTCCTCGCGATTGTCTTCGTCGTCATCCCCGCGATCGACGGTACCGTCACGATCGCCGGCATCGTCACGATCGCGGGCGTTGCTGCGATCCGAGGCGTCGGTGCGATCCGAGGCGTCGGTGCGATCGCGCGATCGTGCATCCTCCGCCCAATCGGTTTGCCCCGCCGATGCGGCGTCGTTCTCCCGGTCGACGTGCGCCGCGAGGACGTGAGCCGCGGGAGTGTCGGCGCGCGCAACGGCGCCGCCTTCCGCGAAGGCGATGAGCATTGCGATCAGCAACGCGAATAGGAAGGAGACGAAGGCGTGCGTGCGAAGAGCGGTCATGGGCGAGCCTCGAGGTCGGCATTGAGATAGAGGGTGCGATAGCCGGCGATCACGAGCCCGAACAGCGCCGCGTAAAGCGCTGCACTCGCGATAAGACAGCCCAGCACCCAGCTGGATGAGAGGAGCGAGGTGAGGGAGATAGAGAACGTCCTCGCGATGACGAAAATCACGGAGGCCTCGTGCAGCACGGGCGTCGAAATCGCATGGGACGCGCCGAGCGATCCGAGATTGGCGTTCGCCGCGGCCGCGGCCAGCACAGTGAGCACGACCAGTGCGGCACTGGTCACGCCGAAAGCGACACGCGCCGCCGCCGGCCACTCCCCGAAGTCACGCCGCCACCAGGGCAGCGGGGCGCGCCGCGCGAGGGTGTCGAGCACTCTCGATTCCAATGTCGCCGGGGCGCGGCGCTCCGGCAGCGCGCGCAGCGCCCGTCCGAGGCGGCCCTCGATTTCCCGATCGAGGCTCTCGTCGTCCCGGTCGAATTCACCGCTCACGAGCCACCTCCGATGCCGTGCGCCCGCAGCATGGGCGCAAGCGCGGCACGGCCGCGCCGGATGTCGGTCTTGACCTTGGCGAGCGAAATCCCGAGCTTGGCCGAGATGTCTTCATAAGGCAGATCCTCGAAATGGTAGAGAACCAGCGGCACACGCTGATGCGCCGGCAGGCGGCGCAGGGCCTCCTCGAGTGCGGCCCGTTGCTCATCTTGGTTCAGGGAGTCGAGCGCTCCATCGGGCAGCGGCACGTCGGGCACGCTGTCGCTTTCCGAGAACAACCGCCAGCGCTTGCGGTAACGCGTGAGGTAGTTCAGGGACAGATTCGTCGCGACGGTCTTGAGCCAGCCCCCTGCGGTCGCGCTCAGGCGCAAGTGCTCGAAGTTCTGGTACGCCTTGATGAACACGTCCTGAGCGATGTCCTGCGCCTGCGCATCGTTGCCCGCCAAGCGGGCGGCCGTCGAGAACACCATATTTTGATAGGCACGCATGAACATCGTGAACTCGATCGAACGGCTCTCCGTGGTTGGCGTTTGCACTGGGGTAGGTTCGTTTAGACCCATAACACGGCAGGCGGCAAAAAGTTGCAGGCTGCTTTGCGCAGCGCGGTATAGGACATACCATAGGGATTACATCCGGGACTTTCAAAGATTTGACAATCGGATCGCTCATGCGACCTTCCCACTCCGGCGCGCATCATCTTGCCGCGTCTTGATTCGCGCTTCGCCCTCCTGGGCGCCGCGCTCGTCGTGCTGCTCGCACTGCCTGCCGTTGCGGGTTTCGTCGGCCCGGCGTGGGAGCTGTCCCAGTGGGCCGGCCTTGCGGCGGCGATTGCCTGTATCGCCCTGTGCGGCGCGCCGCTCCGGCCGCGGGACGCGGAGCCCCCGACTCTCGTGTCTCTGCGCCTGCACACCGGAATCGGCTGGGCGGCGCTCATCCTGGCGGCCCTGCACATCGGCGGACTGGTGCTCTCTGACCACACCGTCATCGAGTATCTCAAGCCCACGGCCCCGCTCTATCAGTTCGCGGGCATCGCGGCCGCGCTCCTGCTTCTCTTGCTCGTGCTGCTCTCGCACGGGCCGCTGCGCCGCCGTCTCTGGAAGAGTCATCGAGGCTTTCAAGCCTCGCACGTCATCCTTGCCTGCGCACTGGCAGCGCTCGTCGCCATGCATGTCGTCGTCACGGCGCGCTACCTCGGCGGCCGCGGGCGGCGCGCACTGTACGTCGCGGCCACGATCGGCGCCCTCCTCATGCTGTTGCGCGCACGGCGTCCGCCGCAAAGTGCACGGCAAACAACGCTGCAACTGGTGTTCGGCCGGCATTCGAGCCTGATCGTGAGCGCCGTGGCGATCAGCGCAATCGCGCTCGCGGCACTTCTGCCTGCCTCGGTCGACGCCGAGTTGCGCGAACCGCTGATTGCCCGCACGAGCCGGCTGGAGTTCGACTTCCCCCACGACAAACACGGTGCGGTCAATTGTCTCACCTGCCATCACAATTATGCCGACGGTACCGGGGCGGCTTTGTGCGTCGAATGCCATCGCAGCCGGCGCGCCGACCTTCAGGCGGGAGTCGAGGCCCAGTTTCACGGATTTTGCTTCGAGTGCCATCGGCATCCGAGCGCCTCGCTCAAGGGACATGGGCCCGTTGCGGGCTGCCACATCTGCCATCGGCCGGCCGGAGCCCGCTAGGCTCGGGCCGGAGCTGCTAGCGATAGCGGCCGAGGAGCTTTTCGAGGGCGGCGCTGCCGGGCGAGAGCTTCTCGAATGGAATGCGATTCAAGGGGACCGAGCTCGTTTTATTGAGGTGGTGAAATTCGTGGCTCACGTCCTCGTTGATGTGGATGAGACCGGTGACGTATTCGTTTTGCTTCAGCTTCTCTTCGATGAAGCCGTAGGCGGCGCTGCGATCGGTCGGATCGTAGCTCGCGCCGAGCTTGCGCAGCACCACGCGGCTACCGTCGTGAAGCTGCACGGGCAGCGTCTCGCCTTCCGGATAATCGACCGAGATCTCCTGCGCGGGGGGCACGTAATCGGCCTCGATCGCGGCATGGTAGTGCTCGCGGGTGAAGGTATAGCTCTTGGTCGATCCCTCGTGGTCGTTGAACGTCACGCAGGGCGAAAGCACGTCGATGAGCGCAAAGCCCCGGTGCCGTATGCCGGCCTGGATCAACGGCACGAGCTGCGCCTTGTCGCCGGAGAAGCCGCGCGCCACGAAGGTCGCGCCCAGGGAGAGCGCGAGCAGCACGGGATCGATGGGCGGACTCTGATTGACCTCGCCCTTCTTGGCTTTCGTGCCGATGTCCGCGGAGGCGGAGAACTGGCCCTTGGTGAGCCCGTAGACGCCGTTGTTCTCGATCAGATAAAGCATGTTCACGTTGCGCCGGATCGCGTGCACCAGCTGGCCGAGACCGATCGACAGGGAATCGCCGTCGCCGGACACGCCGACGTAGGTGAGCTCTCGATTGGCGGCGTTCGCGCCGCTCGCGATCGAGGGCATGCGCCCGTGCACCGAGTTGAATCCATGGGATCCGCTCACGAAATACGCCGTGGTCTTCGAGGAACAGCCGATGCCGGACAGCTTCACCAGCTGTTCGGGCCGCATATCGAGCCCCCAGCAGGCCTCGATGACGGCGGCCGTGACGGAATCGTGTCCGCATCCGGCGCACAGCGTCGACATGCTGCCTTCGTACTGGCGGCGCGTCATGCCGAGCGCGTTGGTCGGCAGGGAAGGATGGGCAACTTTGGGCTTGTTGATGAATGACATGATTTCTCTTTAGCGAGCGTGCTTGCCGGTGATCGCGGTGAGCCGCGGCGCATCGGGAAGAGTGGCGCGGATACCGTCGACGATGGGCTCGCAGGACATCGGGAAGCCGCTGTAGGAGAGGATCGACTTGAGCTTCGATTTGTCCACGGCGGTTTCGAGCGTGAGAAGCGAGCGCAGCTGCGCATCGCGATTCTGCTCGACCACGAATATCGTCGCGTGCAGGCTCAGGAAGCTCTCGACGTCGTGGCCGAAGGGGAATGCCTTGATGCGCATGTAGTCCACGGCGATCTTCTGACGGGCGAGCACGTCGATGGCCTCGCGCACCGCCCCGTCGCAGCTGCCGACGCTGACGATGCCGATTTTGCTGTCGCCCTTGCCGAGAATTTCGGGCTTCGGCACGTAGCGTGCGGCGGTCGAGAATTTGCGCTTCAGCCGGTCGAGCACAAACTGGTACTCGGCAGAGTCCTCCGTGTACGCCCCGTACTGATTGTGTCCCGAGCCGCGCGTGAAGTACGCGCCCTTCGGACTCACGCCGGGCAAGGTGCGGTACGGGATCGCATCGTCATCGCGATCCACGTAGCGATAGAACTTGTCGAGGCTCGCGAGCTCCTCCGCGGACAGCATCTTGCCGCGGTCGGGCCGATAGGCATCGTCCCACTTCAGGTCCTTGCACATCCAATCGTTCATGCCGATGTCGAGATCCGACAGCACGAACACCGGCGTCTGCAGGCGCTCGGCGAGATCGAACGCCTTCACCGCCATGTAGAAGCACTCCTCGGGATTCGCCGGGAACAGGAGCACGTGGCGGGTATCGCCGTGCGAGGCATAGGCGCACAGCATGATGTCGCCCTGCTGAGTGCGCGTCGGCATGCCGGTCGAGGGTCCGACCCGTTGCACGTCGAAAATCACGCAGGGGACCTCGGCGTAGTAAGCGAGCCCGAGGAACTCGTTCATGAGCGAGATACCGGGTCCGCTCGTGGGCGTGAAGGCGCGCGCGCCGTTCCAGCTCGCGCCTAAGACCATGCCGATGGCGGCCAGCTCGTCCTCGGCCTGGATCACCGCGAAGTTATGCTCACCGGTCGCGGGATCGACCCGATAGCGCTCGCAGAATCCCTTGAAGGCATCCATGAGCGAGGTCGACGGCGTGATGGGATACCACGCGCCGATGGTGGCGCCCGCATAGACGCAGCCCAAGCCCGCGGCGGTGTTGCCGTCGATCATGATGTGGCCGCGTGTCTTGTCCATGCGCTCGACCCGCAGCGGCAGAGGACACTGTAGATGCTCCTTGGCATAGTCGTAACCGAGACGCAGCGCCCGGGTGTTCGACTCGAGCAGCTTCGGCTTCTTGCCGTAGCTCTCGCTCATCAAGCCGTTGATCGCCTCGAGATCGATATCCAGCAGGGCCGCCAACACGCCCGCATAGGCGATGTTCTTGAGCAGGATGCGATTGCGCACCCCGTCGAAATTCTCGTTCACGAGCTGCGCGAGCGGCACGCCGATGACGGTGATGTCGCCGCGCTGCAAGAGCGTGCTGCGGGGCCAGGTTGCGTCATAGAGGAGATAGCCGCCGGAGGCAACCTCACGCACGTCCTTCGAATAGGTCTCCGCATTCATCGCCACCATGATGTCGACGCGCCCGGCGCGGGCGGAGTAGCCGTCGCGCGTCACGCGAATCTCGTACCACGTCGGCAGTCCCTGAATATTCGAGGGAAAGTAATTCTTGCCGGTGACCGGCACGCCCATGCGGAAAACGGCCTTCATGATCAGCGAATTCGCGCTCGCGGATCCGGTGCCGTTCACGTTGGCGAATTTGATCACGAAGTCGTTCACGCGATCGGGTGCGTTGACTAGGTTCGGCATGTCACGCTCTCATCCTCGGCATTGGGAATCTTGATGGTGGACTTCTGCATGTCCCACGCCGCGGTGGGACAGCGCTCGGCGCACAGGCCGCAATGCACGCACACATCCTCGTCCTTCACCATGACGCGCCCGGTTTGGGGCAGCGCGCTCGACACATACAGCGCCTGCTCGGGATTGGTTGCCGGCGCTTTGAGGCGCGAGCGCAACTGCGATTCGCTGCCGTTCGGCGCGATGGTGAGGCAGTCGACGGGACATATGTCGATGCACGCATCGCATTCGATGCAAAGCTTCGCGGCGAACACGGTCTGCACGTCGCAGTTCAAGCAGCGCTGCACCTCGAGAGCGGCCTGCTCGGCAGTGAAGCCGAGCTCGACCTCGATGTTGACTTTCTTGAAGCGCTCGATGAGCCCCACGTGCGGCACGAGGCGCCGCTCCGCGCCGTTGTATTCGTTCTTGTAGGACCATTCGTGCATGCCCATCTTGCGGCTGCTCAAGCGCATACCCCGGGGCATGCGCTCGGTCACAGGCGCGTCGCAGCAATACTTGTGGATCGAAATCGCGGCCTGGTGGCCGTGCTCGACCGACCAGATGATGTTCTTCGGCCCGAATGCCGCGTCGCCGCCGAAGAACACGCCCTCGCGGCTCGATTGAAAAGTGATCTTGTCGACCTTCGGCACGTTCCACTTGTCGAACTCGATGCCGATGTCGCGCTCGATCCAGGGAAAGGCATTCTCCTGGCCGATCGCGAGGATCACATCGTCGCAGGGAAAGAATTCCTCCTCCAGCACGCGGGTCGACTTGATGTCGCCGTTCTCCATCTCGTACTCGAGGCGCTCGAACATCATGCCCTTGAGCACGCCTTCCTCGACCACGAAGTGCTTCGGCGCGCGATTGATGATGATCTGCACGTTCTCGTGCTCGGCATCCTCCAGCTCCCACTCGGAAGCCTTGAAGAACTGGCGCGGCTTGCGGGCCATCACCTTCACGTCCTTCGCGCCGAGACGGAGCGAGGTGCGGCAGCAATCCATGGCGGTGTTGCCGACGCCGATGATGAGCACGCGCTCGCCGATCTTGTCGATGTGCTGAAAGGCCACCGACTCGAGCCACGCAATGCCGATGTGAACCCGATTGCTGTCGTGCCGGCCCGGGAGCTCGAGCTCCTTGCCTTTGGGTGCACCGGTGCCCACGAACACGGCCTCGAACTCCGCGGAGTCGAGCAGCCTGCGCATGCTCTCGATGGGAGCACTCAGCCTCAAGTCGGCGCCCATGTCGACGATGTAACCGATTTCTTCATTGAGAACGTTCGCCGGCAAGCGGAACGCGGGGATGTTGGTGCGCATCAAGCCGCCGGGCACCGCGAATTGCTCGAAAATCGTCACCTCGTAGCCGAGCGGCAGCAGATCGTTCGCGACGGTGAGGGATGCCGGACCCGCGCCGATGCAGGCGATGCGTTTGCCGTTTTTTTGTTGCGGTGCGCGAGGCAAGAGCGCCGCAACGTCGTCGCGGTTGTCGGCAGCCACCCGCTTCAGGCGGCAGATGGCGACCGGCTTGCTCTCGATACGGCCGCGCCGGCACGCCGGCTCGCAGGGGCGATCGCACACCCGGCCGAGAATCCCGGGAAACACGTTGGATTCCCGGTTCACCATGTACGCTTCGGTGAACTGTCCCTGCGCGATGAGGCGGATGTATTCCGGTACGTCGGTATGGGCGGGGCAGGCCCACTGGCAATCCACTACTCTATGAAAATAATCAGCTTTCCCGGTATCGGTCGGTTCCATGGGCCCTCATTCGGATTCGCGCGCGCGAGTGGTGCAATTATAGTCCCAGCGCCGCAGGGGTAGGGGTGCGGTGACGCACAATCGGCCTCCGCCGCGTCGAGGCGGGCTGGGGGCGTTCAGGGGCGAAACCCGCCGCCGCGCAGTACGTGGCCCGGGAGCGCACCGGTTGCGGCCCCCTCGGCAATCACGGGCACGCCGTTCACGAGCACCCACTGCATACCGACCGACAGCTGATTGGGCACAGAGAAGGTCGCACGGTCGGTAATGGTCCCCGGATCGAACACCACGATGTCCGCCCACATTCCCTTTTTGATGACGCCGCGGTCGGTGAGACGCAGCCGCGAAGCCGGCAGACTCGTGAACTTCGCGATCGCCTCCTCGAGCCGCATGCGCCGCTCCTCGCGCACGTACCGTCGCAACACGCGCGGAAAGGTGCCGTAAGCCCGGGGATGCGGGAACTCCTTGCCAAGCGGACCCTCGGGCGAGGTGCCGGAGCTGTCATTGCAGAACGACACCCAAGGCTGCACGGCTGCGAGCTCGATATCGGGCTCGCTCATCGCGAACACGGCAACGGAGGTCTCCGCATCGTCCTCGACCAGAATGTCGAACAAAGTATCCATCGGATCGGTGCCGCGCGCCTTCGCGATGTCCGCGAGGGTCTTGCCCTGGAGGTCGAGCAGCTTGGGATTGGCAACGGTCGCGATCTGCACGGCTTCGGGTCCTGGAACCGACTGCCATTCATTGTCCCAATCGGTGACGGGATTGGCGAGCTCCTTCTTGATGCGCGCGCGCACGCCGGGGTCCTTGAGCCGCTCGATGAGCTTGGCCTTACCGCCGTCGTGCGCCCAGGGCGGAATGAAGGCCGAGAGATCGTTGAACCAGGCGGGATAGGCGTAAGTGTCGGCGGCGATATCGACGCCCGACGCTCGGGCGCGCTCGATGCGGGCGACGATCTCGGGCATCAAGCCGAAATTTTTGACGCCGCCGGCCTTCAGGTGCCAGATCTCGACGGAGATGTGGGCCTCGCGTCCGATGCGGATGGTCTCCTCGAGCGCGGTCATGATCGCTTCCTGCTCCGAGCGCATGTGGGTCGCGTAGATACCGCCGTACTCGGCGGCGGTGCGCGACAGCGCAATGAGCTCCTCGGTGCTCGCGTACGGCGCCGGCGCATACTCGAGCGCGCTCGACACCCCGACCGCGCCCTGACGCATGGCCTGTCCCACGAGGCCCTGCATCTGCTCGAGCTCGGCGGGCGTCGCCGCGCGGTCGCCGTAGCCGATCACCATCTCGCGCACGGTCGTGGCGCCCACATAGGAAGCGAGATTGATGCCGATCCCCTGGCGCTCCAGGTGCGCGAAATAACCCGCGAAGTCGGACCAGTCCCGCTTGATTCCGTAGTGCTCGTATGCCTTGGCGTTCTCGCGCGCGATGGCTTCATTCACGGGAGCGACCGAACTGCCCTCGCCCGTGATCTCGGTGGTGATGCCCTGGAAGACCTTCGACGGCACTTTCGGGTCCACCAGGATAGTGAGCTCGGATTGCCCGAGCATGTCGATGAAGCCCGGCGCCACGACTCGGCCGCCGGCATCGACGCGCCGCTTCGCGGGTGCTTGATCGAGCCGGCCGATGGCGGCGATGCGGCCGCCGCGGATGCCGACGTCCGCGGCATACCAGGGAGCTCCGGTCCCATCGATCACGCGGCCGTGCTCGATGATGAGATCGAAAGGCGCCGACCCTGGAGCGTCGCGGCCGGCGCCCCCGGCGCTTGCGACGAGCGCAGCACTCAAGATCGCGAGGCCCAATGCCGCGCGCCGGCTCCGTCCCCCCATCGTGTCCTATCCCCTGAAGGCGCGAAGGCGCGATCATAACCGTGTCGGAGAGCGGCCGGAACGGAATTCGGAGAATTCTTGCAAGCGACCTGGAATCGTCATATATTTAAGGACTTACGCTCAAATTTTGATCGTCTATCGAGTTTGACCGGATGGCTCGCCGGGGAGAAGGTGAGGTATGGCAACGCAAGCGCGCTCGATCGCATCGCTCACGATTTCATTCGGACTGGTTGCCATTCCCGTGAAGCTCTACTCGGCGACCCAGTCGTCGGAGAGAATTTCCTTCAACTTACTGCGCGCCAAAGACGGCTCGCGAGTGAAGCAGCAGTATGTGGCCGTGACCGACGGCAAGCTGGTCGAGCGGTCGGAGATGGTCAAGGGCTACGAGTTCGCCAAGGACCAGTACGTCATGTTCTCGCCGGAGGAGCTCAAGGCACTCGAGGACACGACCACGCATGCCATCGACATCGGACAGTTCGTGCCGCTCGAATCGGTGGACCCGGTGTACTTCGACGGCACCTATTACCTCGCGCCCGACAAGGGTGGCGCCAAGCCCTACACCCTGCTTGCGAGCGCCCTGCGCAAGACCGGACAGTGCGCTGTGGGACGCTGGGTGTCGCGGGGCAAGGAGCACATCGTCGTCATCCGGCCCATGGAGGGTGGGCTCGCCATGCATCAGCTGCACTTCAAGGAGCAGGTGCGCGAGCTGAAGGACTTGGGGCTAGAGCCCGCTCCGGTGTCGGAGCCTGAGCTCAAGCTCGCGCAGCAGCTCATCGACCATCTGGCCGCGAAGCGCTTCGACCCGAACGAGTACCATGACGAGTTCAAGGGACGCGTCGAGGCGGCGATCCAGAAGAAAGTGGAAGGCAAGCAGATCTCGCTTGCCGAGCCGCCCACCGCATCGACCGGCGGCAACGTCATCGATCTGATGGAAGCGCTGCGGGCGAGCATCGATGCGCGCGGCTCCAAGGGCTCCGCCACCCTGAAAGAGCGCAAGGCGCCGAAGCGTGCCGTCTCGTCGGGAGCTGCACGCAAAACCGCACGCCGCTAAAGACGCATGAGTCGAGATGCATGAGTTCGATTCGAAAGATCTCAAGCGGCTGTTCGGACTTCCTGCCTCCCAAGTTCGGTCGCTGATCAAGGCCGGCCACATCAAGCCGCTCAGGGTCGCCGGGCGGCTGAATTACTCGTTTCAGGATTTGATCGTGCTGCGCACCTTGGGATCCCTGCGCGCCGCGAAGATCCCGACGCAAAAGATCAATCGCACCTTGCGCGCGATCCGCGAATCGCTCCCCGGCGAGCTGCCGCTGAGCGGACTGTCGATCGTCGCCGTGGGCGACCGCATCGTGGTTCGCGAGGGGCAATCGCTGCGCGAATCCGACACCGGACAATATACCTTGGCGCTCGAGTTCATCGGTCAGGGCGGCGATCTGCTGATGATCGACAAGCGCAGCGACGCGCGCGCGCGCGCCGCCGAGCAGGCCGCGGCGAGCGCCGCTGCGAGCGCCGCGTCCGGCGCGGTGGAGGACGACTTCGAGCGCGCACTCGCACTCGAGGACTCGGACGCCGAGGCGGCCATCGCGCTTTATCGGGCGTTCCTCGAGACGGACGCCACGCGCATGGAGGCGCGCCTCAATTTGGGACGTCTGCTGCATGAGAAAGGTCGGCACGAGGAAGCGGAAAGGGTCTACCGCGGCAGCGTCGCCGCCGAGCCGTTGCTGTCGTTCAATCTGGCGGTGTTGCTCGAGGACTGCGATCGGATCGGCGAAGCGATGGCCGTCTACCGGCACGCCATCGCGCTCGACCCCGGTCTCGCCGATGCTCACTTCAACCTGGCGCGCCTTTACGAGCAGGCGGGCAACGCGCGCGATGCTCTGCGCCACCTGTTGGCCTACCGCCGGCTGATGAGCGACCAATAAGAGACGCTACTTGAGCGTCACCGCCACCCGCTGGCTGATGCCGCAGAGCAGCTCGTAAGGGATGGTATCGGCCCAGACAGCGATCTCCTCGACCGGCAGTCCCTCACCCCACAGGATGACCGGATCGCCTATCTGCGACGGGCCCTCGAGATCGGTCACGTCGATGCCGATCATGTCCATCGACACGCGGCCAGCGAGCGGCGCGCGCGCGCCGTTCACGAGCACCGGAGAGCCCGCACTCAAGTTGCGCGGATAGCCGTCGCCATAACCCACGGCCGCCACGGCGAGGCGGGTGGGACGGCGAGCGGACCAGGCACCGCCGTAGCCGACGTGCTCACCCGGCTCGATGTCCTTCACGGCGATGACGTGCGATCGGAGCGTCATGACCGGCAGCAGTCCGTAGTCGGCGCCGATCGATGCATCGAAGGGCGACACGCCATAGAGCAGCAAGCCCGGGCGCACCCAGTCGGCCTGCGCTTGCGGATAGCCCAGCATCCCGGCGGAGTTGGCGATGCTGCGCTCGCCTGCGAGCGCCGTGGTCGCCGTCTCGAAGCGCGCGAGCTGCTCTTGAGTCGCGGACGAGTCGGGAGCATCCGCCGATGCCAGGTGGGTGAAGAGGTTCACCGGCGATTGCACCCGCGGTAGCGCGCGCAGCGCGTCGAGCGCGGCGCCGAAGGCGGCGCCCTTGAAGCCGAGCCGGTTCATGCCGGTGTCGAGCTTCAGCCAGACTCTGAACGGCTCGCCCGCGCCGGCCTGCCGCAAGAGCTCGATCTGCTCGGGCGTGTGCACCACGAGCTCGAATCCCGCGGCCCCGGCCGAATCGAGCTGCCCGCGGTCGAACACGCCCTCGAGCAGCACCGTGCGCTTTTGAATTCCCGCCATCCGCAAGGTGAGTCCCTCATCGACGCGCGCCACGGCAAACGCATCGGCCTCATCGAGCGCGCGCGCCACGGCGAGGAGTCCGTGGCCATACGCATTCGCCTTGATCACCGCCATCACGCGCGAGCGCGGCGCGAAGTCCCGAATGCGTTGCAGATTGTGTTTGAGCGCGGCGGTGTCGATCGTCGCGCCGACCATCGGCGTCATGCGGAGCTCACCGGAATACGCCCTCGGCGTAAGATTCCGGCGCGTAATTCTCGAACTTCGTGTATTGGCCGAGGAAGGTCAGCTGCACTTCGCCGGTGGGGCCGTTGCGCTGTTTCGCGACGATGATGTCGGCGATGCCCTTGCGCGTGGTGTTGGGGTCGTAGACGTCTTCGCGGTAGATGAGGAGGATGACGTCTGCGTCTTGTTCGAGCGAGCCAGACTCCCTCAGATCCGACATCACCGGTTTCTTCTCCTGCCGCTGCTCGACGCCCCTATTGAGCTGCGACAAAGCAATGACCGGCACCTTCAATTCCCGGGCGAGCGCCTTGAGCGAGCGGGAGATCTCGGCAATCTCGGTCGCCCGATTCTCCTTGGTACCCGTGACTTGCATGAGCTGCAGGTAGTCGACGACGATGAGGTCGAGCCCACGCTCGCGCTTCAGCCGGCGCGCGCGCGCGCGTATCTCCGTCGGTGTGAGCGCGGGCGTCTCATCGACGTGGATGTTGGCGCTGCCGAGCTGAGTCATGGCCGAATCGATGCGCGGCCAATCGTCTTCCTGCAGCCGGCCGGAACGCAGCGCCGCCTGGTTGATGCGGCCGAGCGAGGACAGCATGCGCAGGGTGAGCGATTCGGCGGACATTTCCATGCTGAAGATGGCGGCCGATTTCTTCGAGCCGAGCGCCGCATTTTCCGCCATGTTGACCGCGAGCGTCGTCTTGCCCATGGAGGGACGGCCCGCGACGATGATCAAATCGCCCGGCTGCAGCCCCGAGGTCATCTCGTCGAGCCGCTTGAAGCCGGTCGGAATGCCGGTCATCTGGCCCTCGTTTTGATAAAGCTCGTCGATCCGATTGACCACTTCCGGCAGGATCGATTTGACGGTGCGAAATCCCACCTTGCCGCGCGAACCGCGCTCCGCGATCTCGAACACCGCGCGCTCGGCATCGTCGACGATCTCGCGTGCCTCTCGCCCCTCGGGCTCAAGTGCGTTGCTGACGATGGTGTTGCCCGCGCTGATGAGCTGGCGCAGCAGCGAGCGCTCGCGCACGATGTCCGCATAAGCCTTGATGTTCGCGGCGGTGGGTGTATCGCGTGCGAGCGTTCCCAAATAGGAGAGCCCGCCGACCTGATCGAGCAGCCCTTGGCTCTCGAGGATCCCGGATAGGGTCACCGCATCGCAGGGCTGATTGCGCTCGATGAGTCCCGCGGTGGCGCCGAAAATCAGCCGATGGTCATTGCGGTAGAAATCATCCGCATTGACCCGATCGGCGACCTGGTCCCAGGCGGCCGAATCGATCATCAGGCCGCCGAGAACCGCCTGTTCGGCCTCGATCGAATGCGGCGGCAGCCGCAAGCGATCGTCGGCCGCGCCGGAGGATGGATTATAGGGGCGGGTGGCCACGTGCAAAGCCTGCGCGCCGCGGCTTTGCCGGCCGCTACTCTTCGGCGACGATCGTGACGGTCAAGGTCACGCCGACGTCCGTGTGCAAATGCAATTGCACCTGGTGCTCGCCGGTCGTGCGGATGGGGCCGTTCGGCATGCGCACCTCGCTGCGCGAGATCGGATGTCCGGCCTTGGCCGCCGCCTCGGCGATGTCCGCCGTGCCGATGGAGCCGAACAGCTTGCCTTCCGTGCCCGCCTTGGCCTTGAGCTCGAGCTTGAAGTTCTCGAGATCCGCCGCGCGTTTTTGTGCCGCCGCGAGCTCGGCATTCGCCTTGGATTCGAGCTCGGCGCGCTGCGCCTCGAACTTCGCGATGTTGGCGGGCGTCGCCATGGTCGCCTTGCCGGTGGGCACGAGGAAGTTGCGGGCGTAGCCCGGCTTCACCTTGACGCGATCGCCGATCTGCCCGAGGTTCGCGACCTTCTGCAGCAATATGATGTCCATGTCGCTCGCCTCAGTGTTGATCGGTGTACGGCAGCAGCGCGAGGAAACGCGCGCGCCGGATCGCGAGCTGCAGCTGGCGCTGATAGTGGGCGCGCGTGCCGGTGATGCGGCTCGGGACGATCTTGCCGGTCTCGGTGATGTAGCTCTTGAGCGTCGCCAGATCCTTGTAGTCGATCTGCTTGACGTCGTCGGCGGTGAAACGGCAGAACTTCTTGCGGCGGAAAAAACGTGCCATGGGTGCTCCTCGAATCTTTAGCGCATGCCGGCCGGCATGTCGTCGTCATCGCCGTCGTCGCCGAAATCGTCGTGGCGGCGGGCATTCTCGTCCGGCGCACGCGCCATGGGCGAGGGCTCGGTGACCGCGGCATCCATCTTCACCACGAGATTGCGCAGCACCGCGTCGCTGAACCGGAACGAGCCGGTGAGCTCGGCGAGCGTCTTCTGATCGCACTCGATGTTGAGCAGGATGTAGTGGGCCTTGTGCACCTTGCCGATCGGGAAGGTGAGCTGGCGCCGGCCCCAGTCCTCGAAGCGATGCACCTGACCGCCGCCGGCGCTGATCATGCCCTTGTAGCGATCGACCATCGCAGGAACTTGCTCGCTCTGGTCCGGATGGACCAAGAGCACTATTTCATAATGCCGCATCTGAGCTCCTCACGGTATTAGCCTCCCGTTGCGAGCGGTGAGGCAAGGAGTGAAACCGGCCGGGCCGGCGAAAAAGAGCGCGAAGGATACGCGTTTTAGGCGGTTTGGGTCAACTCGAGGGGCCTGGGGACGGCGGCGGGTGAGCTGCGCCCGCCGGCACCCTAGCCGCCGCGGTCCGCTGCCGCCCCGCCTCGAACAGGGCGATCCCGGCCGCGACCGACACGTTGAGCGATTCGACCTGACCCGCCATGGGGATGCGCACCAGGAAGTCGCAGGAATCGCGTGTCAGGCGGCGCAGCCCCGAGCCCTCCGCGCCCAGAACCAGCGCCAGCGGGCGATCGAGATCGGCCGCGTACAGCGTCTGATCGGCCTCCCCGTCCATACCCACCACCCAGACGCCGCTCTCTTTGAGCCGGCTCAAGGCCCGCGCGAGATTGGTCACGGGGACTGTGGGAACGAACTCCGCGGCGCCTGCCGCCACCTTGCGCGCCACGCCATCGACGCCGGCCGAGCGGTCCTTGGGGAGAATCACCGCACGCACGCCGGCGGCATCCGCCGTGCGCAGGCACGCGCCCAGATTGTGGGGATCCGTCACCCCGTCGAGCACGAGAAGCAAGGGATCAGGTACGGCGCTCAAGGAGGCGACCAGCGCCTCCTCGTCCCAGGGCTTCAAGGGCCGCACGGCGGCCACCACCCCCTGGTGGGCCACATCGCCCGCGAGCTTCGCGAGCGATTCGTTCCCCACCAGCTGCACCTTGAGGCCCGCGGCCTGGGCGCGTTCCTTCAGGTCCCGCGCGCGGGCATCGTGCCGCGGCTCGGCCATCCACAGCTCGAGCAAGCGCTCGGGGGCGCGGTCGATGACCGCGCGCACCGCGTGCAGCCCGTAGACAAGATCGCGCTTGTGATCAGCCACGATCGCCGCGGCTCAGCCACGACCGCCGCGGCCGCCGCGCCGGTGTGCCCCCGCCGCCGGGGTTCGATGCGGGCGGTTGCCGCGCCGACCCTCGGAGCCGCGACCCTGGCGTGGCGCGCGTACGGTTCCGTGCGAGACGGCGCCGCTCGCCTCGGTGAGCTCGAAATCGATCTGCCGCTGCGTCAGGTCCACGCGGCTCAAGCGCACCTGCACGGTGTCTCCCATCTGCCAGCGCTTGCCGGTGCGCCGCCCCACCAGGCCCATGCCGCCGTTCTCGAGTTCCCAGTAGTCGCCGGGGATGTTCGAGATGTGGATCAGCCCGTCGATCGGCATTTCCTTGAGCTGCACGAACAGCCCGAACTCGAGGGCGCTCGAGATGGTGGCCTCGAAGATCTCGCCCACTCTCGGCTGCATGTAGAGACACTTGAGATAACTCATGACGTCGCGCGCCGCTTCGTCCGCGCGCCTCTCGCGTTGCGAGCTCTCGGTGCCCAGGGTCTGCAGCTCGGCCGCGGAGTAACGGTGCCCCGAGGCCGATTGGGGCACGACCGCGCCCTTGATGGCACGATGGACCAGAAGGTCCGGATAGCGTCGGATGGGCGAGGTGAAATGCGCATACTCATCGAGCGCGAGCCCGAAGTGACCGATATTGGTCTGCTGATAGACCGCCTGAGCGAGCGCCCGGATGACCAACCCCTCGAGCAGCGCACCGTCCGGCCGCGCGGCCAGCCGCTCGACCAGCTGGCGAAACTCGCGCGGCGTCGGTTGCTCGGAGAAGTTCGCGCCGATCTGCATGGCGGTCATCACCTTCTGCAGCTCGGTCACCCGCTTCTCCTCCGGCTGGCCGTGTACGCGGTACAAGCTTCTCGCCTTCGCGAGGCGCAGCGCCACCGCCGCCTGCACGTTCGCCGCGATCATGCATTCCTCGATCAGGCGGTGCGCGTCGTTGCGTACCACGGCATAAAAACCCTGGATCTTGCCGTCCTCGCCGATGCGCGCCTTGACCTCGCCGCCGCGAAAGTCGAGCGCGCCGCGCGCATCGCGCGCGGCCTTGAGCGTGCCGTACACCGTGTAGAGCTCGCGCAACGAGGTGCGCACGGGCTCCGTCAGCTCCGGATCGGCCGAGGTGTCGGGATGCTCGAGATAGCGCCACGCCTGAGTGTAGGTGAGCCGGGCGTGCGAGCGGATCACCGCCTCGTAGAAGCGCGCACGACCAGGCTGGCCGGTCTTGCTCACTCGCATGTCGCAGACGAACGCGAGACGCTCGACGCGCGGCATGAGCGAGCACAAGTGATTGGACAGATGCTCCGGCAGCATCGGCAGTACGCGGTCCGGAAAGTACACGGAGGTCGCGCGCGCGCGCGCCTCGGCGTCGAGGCTCGTGCCGACGCGCACGTAGTGGCTCACATCGGCGATCGCCACCACGAGCCGCCAGCCTCCGCCGCGCAGCCGCTCGGCGTACACCGCATCGTCGAAGTCCCGAGCGTCCTCGCCGTCGATGGTCACGAGAGGCAGATCACGCAGATCCTCGCGGCCTGCCCTGTCTTCGGGCAGAACCTCCGGGTCGAACTGGTTCGCTTGGTGAAGCACGTCGGGCGGGAATTCCTGTGGCAAGTCGTGTCGCAGGATGGCAAAGCGTGCGGCGAGATCCGAGGGGCGCACGTCGGAGAACACTTCGACGATGCGCCCATGCGCCGCCTCCTCGCCCTGAGGCCGCCCGGTGATCTCCACGATGACGTTGTCGCCGTCCCGCGCATCGTGCGCGAGGCGCGGGGGCACTTGCACCGTATACCAGTGCCCGGGATCCTCCGGTTGCACCCGGCCGAGGTGAGCGTGATAAACGCCGCCAATCCGGTTCGGCGCATCGGCGGTGCGCCGGATCAGCCGCGCGACCCGTCGCCCGCGCTCGTTGACGCCGACCGCCAGCACCTCGACCGTATCGTTGTGCATCAACGTCGCCGTGTCGGCGCGCGCGAGCACCAGCGGCGCCGAGCCGTCGACGGGCATCACGAGCACATCGCCGTTGGCACGGCCGCGCACGCGCCCAGCCACCCGCTCGCCTTCCCCGGCCGTGGCGAATCCGTTGGGGCCTGCGATTGCCTGCCCGTCGCGCACCATCGCCGCCAGTCGCTTGGCCAGGGCGTCGCGTTCGGTGTCGGTGTGCAACCCCAAGCGCTTGGCAAGCCGCGCCACGGTCAGCGGCTCGTTCGCCTCAGAGAGGTGACGAAGAATGAGCTCACGGCTCGCAATCGGATGCGCATAACGCATCTGCTCGAGGGCGAGATTCGGATCCTCTTCGCGCCATTCGCGACCCTTCTTCGGCCGCGAGCCTTTGGAATCCGTCATCGAATCACCGCCAGCGGCTCGACTTTGCGGGAGCGTTTGGCGAGCCAGTAGTAGGCCGGCGCGGTGACGGCGAGGCCGATGATCCACGACAGATCGACGCCGCCCATCGCGCGTGCCACGGGTCCGGTGTAGAGGGGTGAAGAAATAAAGGGAAGCTGAATCAGGATGCCGACTCCATAGCAGGTGACCGCGGCGCCGTTGATGCGCCCATAAATTCCGCCGTCGCTCTCGAAGAACGAGTCGACGTCGTACCGGCCTTTGCGCAGCAGGTAGTAATCGACCAGATTGATGGCGGTCCAGGGGACCAGAACATAGAGCAGCAGCAAGATGAAACTTTCGTAGTTCACCAAGAAGGATTCTTTGCTGAGGAGCGCTCCCAGGAGCGAAAGCCCGCATAACACGAGAGAAACCGCGGTACGCGAGCGTGGCCCGGGGGACCACCGAGGCAGAATCGTCTGGCCGAATGTGAGAGTAGACAGTGCTCCGCAGTAAAGGTTCATGGCGCTCGCCGCCGTGATGCTGACGGTGAACACGACGAGCACCGAGGCCGCAATGCTCCCGGTGAGGACCGCGAGTCCATTGATGAGACTTCCTTTCGGCGCCGCGAGACCCACCATGGCGCCCAGCACCATGGGCAAGAACGAGCCCAGGGTGCAGCCCCAGTAGCTCGCCCAGAACGCCGGCCGGGCACCTGTGTCGCGCGGCATGTAGCGCGAGTAATCCGACACGTACGGCGCGTAAGCGATCTGCCAGAGCGCGCCCAGCGAGATCACACCCAGGAATCCGGGCAGGTTGAACTGATTGCGGAGGAGGAAATCGCCGGGCAAACCGTGCACCCAGACGATCCAGCCCGCGGCGATGACGAGCGCCGCGCCGCACACGTAGCTCATGAGTCGGGTATAGGCGTGGATGAGATCGTAGCCGTAAATGGCGGCGATCACGCTGAGCCCGCCCACGAGCACCATGCCGCCCGCTTCCGGCATGCCGGTCACCCGGGTGAGCGCCTCACCGCACAGCACCAGGTTCGAGGATACGAATCCCACGTACATCACGATGACGATGCCGATCACGAGCAGCGAGCCGAGCGACCCGAACTGACCGCGCGTCTGCACCATCTGCGGAACACCGAGGGTCGGTCCCTGCGCCGCGTGCAGGGCCATGAAGATCGCGCCCACGAGATTGCCGACCGCCAGAGCCGCGACCGCCCAGCCGAAGGGTAGCGCGAACAACGTCACCGACAGCCCGCCCGTGACGATGGTGAGCAGCATCAGGTTTGCACCGAACCACACCGTGAAAAGATCGCCGTAGGTGCCGTGGCGCCTATCGAGAGGTATCGGCTGTATGGTCGCGATCTCGACGCGCCCGGCGCGTTCGCGGGTTTTATTCATTTTAGATGCGATACGGGCATCTTCCCATGCGAGGCCGCAATACTCCACCCTAAGACCGCCGAATTGACAAGGATTCAGTGGGTGCGTAGATTTCTGCGCCTCACATTCGGCGGCCCCCTCTTGCCCAGGTGGCGGAACTGGTAGACGCGCTGGTTTCAGGTACCAGTGGAGCAATTCGTGGAGGTTCGAGTCCTCTCCTGGGCACCAACACCTTGATAGTCGCCGTTCGTCCAGTCGATGCTTCGCACCAAGCAATTGATTATATTGATCTTTTCTCTCAACGCCGTCAGGCGCGCGATATCGGCATCGTCCAACTGACCACTCTTGCCGCCAACGCGTGAACGACCGACGCATGTTCAATCGGCAACGCGTCGGTCTGCACAATCACCGCCGGTCGCGGCTCCCGCTTCCACCATTTCGGGCAATCCTCCAGTAACGCATCAGCGATCGCCGCTCGGCGAATTTTTCTGTTGTCAACGAGGCGATCCGCCTGCGGTTTGCGCATCCGTATGTGGGCCGATAAGCCAGTAACAACTCAACGAGATTAGGAGAAGTCCATGCACATCAAGACCATGACCCTGACCGCCGTGTTGGCACTCGCTGCCGGCGCCGCGTTTGCCCAGCCCGCGTTCCAAGACGTACAGCCGAATTCGGGCGACCTCCGCGAGCTCAACAAGGACATCCACAATAATGAAGGTGACCTGCGCAAAAACGAATGGGACGCCGGCCACGATCAGCGCGATATCAATCGCGATGACTCTCTGCGCAATGTCGACTTGCGGCGCGAGCAGCGCGACATGCGCGACGGTGACGCGAGCGGTGCCAATTACTGGCGCCGCCAAGCGAAGGATGAGAATGCCGAGATTGCGCATGACCAGCGTGACCTGGCCCACAGCCGCCGCGACATCCACAACGACAAGATGCGGCTTGCCAAGGATTTCAAGGTCCGCCACCACGATGCGGGCAAGCTCAATACGCCTTCCAAGAAGCGCTAGCAGTAGAGCGCACGATGGGCGCCGCGGGTAGACACTCCCGCGGCGCTGGCGTGCCGGCCCTTGTCGCCGCCCAGAGCCTGCAGTAAGGTCGTACGGCGCTGTCTGCCGCGCGTGTGCAGGGATGGCAATGAGCCCCGGTTCCGACACTATGATCATGAGCGCCATGGAGCGGCGCAACTTGCTCGCGCTGTTTGCCGCGTTGCCTCTGCTCCGCGAGCTCGATGTTAAGTCCGTGGGCGAGCTCGCCGATGACATCCAATGGTTTTCGGTACCGTCCGGCATGGCGCTCTATTCCTCGGGCGAGGCTGCGGATGGACTGTACGTCATCATCAACGGGGCGTTCGGCATCTACGTACCGCAGCCGAGCGGCGGCTCGAGATATTTGGGGAAGCTGGTCGCGGGCCAGCTCGCGGGCGATGTGGAGGTCATCTCGGGTCGCGTGCGCTCCACGACCGTCGTCGCGCTGCGCGACTGCGAGGTGGCGCGGCTCTCGAGCCCCACGTTCGAGAAGCTCGTGGCCAAGCATCCCCACACGCTGCGCCTCATGGCGCGAGGTCTCGCCGAGCAAGTCGACGCGCTGCAGCAGCAAAACCGCCGGCCGGCATCGGGCCCCAAGACCTTCGCCATCGTGCCTTGCAATGCGTGCGAGTGCGCGGCGGCACTCGGCGCGGATCTCGTCGCGTGCCTCGCAATGTTCGGGCGCGCGGAGCTCATCTCGAGCGCGCAGGCCACGGATCGCACCAGCCATTGGTTTCACCGGCTGGAGCGGGCAAACAAGTTCGTGGTGTACCTGACGGACGATCGTCCCTCGCATTGGAGCCGGCTGTGCATCCGGCGCGCCGACATGGTGCTGCTCGTCGCCGACGCCCACCGCGATCCGCAGCGCTGGGTCGCGCTCGACACCATGCACGAGGTCGCCGCCGCGATTCGCACGGCGGAGATGGTGCTCGTCCATCGCGCGCAGCATCGGTCGCACAGGACTCGCGAGTGGCTCGAGGCGCAGCCGTGCCGCCGCGTGCATCACGTGCACGGCCGCGAGGATGTCGAGCGCCTCGCGCGGCTTTCGACCGGCCGCAGTGTGGGCCTCGTGCTCTCCGGCGGCGGCGCGCGCGGCTTTGCGCACATCGGCGTCCTGCGTGCGCTGCGCGAGGCGCGCATCGAGGTCGATTCGATCGGCGCGAGCAGCATAGGTGCCATCATCGGGGCGGGCTGGGCGGACGGGTGGAGCTACGAAGAAATGCTCGACCGCATGCGGCGCGGCTTCGTGGCGAGCAATCCATTGAGCGACTACACGCTGCCGCTGATGTCGCTGGTCGCGGGCCGCAAGGTGGGTCGCCTACTACGCCAGCAATTTGGCGACATCGACATCGAGGACCTGCGTCGGCCCTACTACTGCGTGTCGGCGAACCTCGCGAGCGGCCTGCTCGCCGTGCACCGGCGCGGCACGCTGTGGCTCTGGCTGCGGGCCTCCATCGCGATCCCGGGCGTGCTCCCGCCCGTATTTACAAAGAAGCAAGCCTACGTGGATGGCGCGGCGCTCAACAACCTCCCGGTCGACGTCATGCGCGAGGACTTTCGCGGGCGCATTATCGCCGTCGATGTGAGCAGCGATCGCGGCTTCGCCAGCGAGCTCGAGATGACAGAGCTACCGCCGCTGTGGAAGATACGCAGCCACTTCCGTCATGCCAGAGCGTCGGCCAACATCATGCAGATCCTCCTGCGCGCGGGCATGCTCAACAGCGCCGCCACCTCGATCGCCCAGCGTGAATCCGCCGACCTGCTGCTGCGGCCGCCGCTGGCGGGCGTGGATTTGCTCGACTGGCGCTCCTTCGAGCGCACCATCGACCTCGGCTACCATTACGCGCTCGAGGCGCTCGAGAGCGCAGGATCGAAGCTGTCGACCGCAGCCGAACCGCAGAGCGTTTGCGCCCCCACGGCGTGACCCGTCCGGCCACCGGCGGCTGGGCAGCCGCGGCGCTGGATGCCAACATGGTCATAGCAGCAAGGCAAAAATGGGTTACAAAACCATAAAGGGGGCGTGTGGTACTTGATTCACGGCCGATGCAATCGGAGATTCGCGGTCTTGGAGGAATCCTTGCGCGGCTGGTATGGGCGGTGGCCACGCTGGCGAGCGGCATGGCCGCCTCGGCCGAAGCGCCGGCCGACCTCGCCCTGCTCCACGGTCGAATTCACACCGAGGATGCCCGCCGCAGCGTCGCGCAGGCGATCGCACTGCGCGGGAACGCCATCCTCGCGGTCGGCACCGATCAAGCGATCGCCGGACGCATCGGTGCCCAAACGCGCGTCGTCGACCTGCATGGCCGTGTCGTGCTGCCCGGCATCATCGATGCCCACACGCATCCGGCCGAGAGTGCGCAGGATCAGGGCAAGTGCAATCTGGGCGACGAGATGCTGGGTACGGCGGCCGTCAAAGCGAAGGTGGCTGCGTGCCTTCAGAAAAGCGCGGGCGAGTCGTCGTGGTTCGAGGTCGTGCAAGTCAACCCTTCCGGCCTCACTCTGACGCGCGAGGACCTCGACTCGCTGCTCGCAAGCCGCCCGCTGATTCTGAACGGCTCGGACGGCCACACCGTCTGGGCGAACTCCGCGGCCTTGAAGGCAGCGCACATCACGGTCGCGACGCAGGACCCGCCGGGCGGGCGAATCGAGCGCGACGCCGCCGGCCACCCGACCGGCACGCTACGGGACAACGCCAATGACATCGTGCTCGATGTCGTTCCACGACAGGATCTGGAGCACGAAGCGGCACAGCTCGCGCGCGCGCTCGATGCCATGCGCGCGACGGGCATCACCTCGGTGCAGGACGCCTCGGTCGATGAACACGCGATGCAAATCTACAAGCGGCTCTACGACGGGCGCCGCCTCGACATGCGGGTGCGCGGCTGCTTTCACCTGCAAGACCTGCACGAGCCGGCCGAATCGTTGATCGACCGAGCCGTCGCCTTTCGCGCGCGCTGGGCGGTCGATGCGGATTTTCTGCGCGCAGATGCGGTGAAGATCTTTGCCGACGGCGTCATCGAATACCCCTCGCAGACCGCGGCGCTCCTCGAGCCGTACCTCGATGGGCACGGACACCCGACGAGCAATCGCGGCCCCTCCTATTTCACACAGGACAATCTGAACCGCATCGTAAGCGGCGCCGATGCGGCGGGACTCACGGTTCACGTGCACGCGATCGGCGACCGAGCGGTGCGCGCGGCGCTCGACGCGTTCGCTTACTCGCGGCAGCACAATGGCAGGGTGGATGGCCGCGACCAGATCGCGCATCTCGAGCTCATCGATCCGGCCGACTTTCCGCGCTTCAAGGAACTGGGTGTCATCGCCAACTTCCAGTTGCTGTGGGCCGAGCGCGACGACTACATCGTCAAGTCGACGCTTCCGTATCTCGGCCCCGAACGGTCGCGATACCTTTACCCGGCGCGCTCGCTGCGCGATGCCGGCGCTCGGATCGCCGGCGGGAGCGATTGGAGCGTGAGCAGCTTCGATGCATTCGAGGCGATGGAGCACGCGATCACCCGCGCGCAGGCGCGCGGCAAAAAGCCCCTGCTCCCCGAGCAAAGCATCACCATCCAGGATGCGGTCGACGCTTACACGATCAATGCGGCGTTCGCCCTCAAGCAGGAACGGACGACCGGCAGTCTCGAGCCCGGCAAGCGTGCGGATCTGATCGTGCTCGACCGCGACGTGTTCACGATCGACCCGTGGGATCTGCACGAGACGCGCGTGCTCGAGACCTATCTCGACGGGCGCCTGGTGTACGGGAACCCAGGCGCGCCGCTGCGCCCCTAGCTCGTGAGCCGCAGGGCGCGCCGCGCGCCCGTGCTCATGAAATCGGCATCGCACAGGCGAATGAGGTCGCGACCGTCGTGCTTCGCGCGGTACAGAGCGGCGTCGGCGCGCGCAACGAGATCCTCGAAGGAAATCACCGACTTGTCGTACGTAGCGAGACCCGCGCTCAAAGAGACTTGCAGATCGTTGCCCGTGGGCGGGAGTCGAATGCCGAACACCAGCGCGCGCAGGCGCTCGAGGCTCGCCACCGCGAGCTCGACCGGCGTCTCGGGCATCAAGAGGAGGAACTCCTCGCCCCCCCAGCGCCCGAGGATGTCCGTCTCGCGCAACGCCTCACGCCCCGCGCGCGCGAACTCCTGCAGCACGTGATCGCCCGCGGCGTGCCCGCACCGGTCGTTGATGTCCTTGAAGTGATCCATGTCGATCAGCGCGAGGGTGAGGGGCTTGCCCGTCGTTCTGGCGAGCTCGAGCGATGCCAGCGCGAGCTCCTGTGTGCGGCGCCGGTTCGGTAGGCCCGTCAAGGCGTCCTGGCTAGCGAGCTGCAGGAGCTGCACACGGTAGCTGCGGTTCGCGACCAGGAAGTAAATGAGCAGTGCGATGATCCAAGCGCCCGCGACCGCGCCCACGGTATTCCAGCGCAGCTGCTGCGCCTGGCGATTGGATTGCTCCTGAGTGTTCTCGAGCTCGCGCTTGAGCGAGAAGTTGCGCTCGATCTCGCGGTCGGTCTCGAACCGGGCGCGCAGCGCGCCGGCCTGGCGGATGCGCTCGGCGTCGTTCGCCGCCGTGTAGCGACTCAGGTACTCCTGCAGGTCGGCATAGGCGTCCTTGTAGTTGCGGAGCGCGGCATTCGCCCGCGCGCGCCACTGAAACATCGAGCCGACGAGGCGCGGAGCGACGTCCTCGCCGCCATGATCGAGCACCTCGTTCATCGTCGCGAGAGCGAGGTCCGGGTGTCCGAAGCCCAGGAAGATGCGCGCCTGCAGAACCTGCGTGTCCTTGAGCGAATCGGTCGATCGCGACCGGTTGAAAATCCGCAAGGCGTTCGAGCACTCGCGCTGCGCGGGCGCGAGCTGGCCGAGCTCGATGTGCGCCTCGCAGATGCGCTGATCCGCGAACGCGATGCCTTGCTGGTCTCCCAGAGAGGCGCTGAGGGTGCGGGCCTCCTCGAACTCGTCGATCGCACCATCGTAGTTGCCCATCATTTTCAGGATCTGGCCGCGCATGAAACGCGACACGGACAGCGCCATGGTGGCGCCGTGATCGCTATCCCAGTCGATCTTCTCCTGATTCAGGGCGAGCGCTTCGGTGTAATCGCCCATGCTGCGCATGACGATCGACAGCATGTCCGCGGCCATGATGTGCGTCTCGTTGAGCGTCGCAGCGCCGCCGCTCGCGCGGTAGGCCTGAGTGAGCGTGACGATGGCGAGATCCTCGCGCCCGAGGCGGTGCTCGAGCAGACCGCGGTTGATGAGCAGGCACGTATCGGCCTGCGAGCCGGGGGGTTGCGCGGCGCGCGCGGCCTCGATGGTCTGAAGGGCCGCCGCGATGCCGGCACTGTCGGAGACGGAGCTCGCGTAGGCCATGAGCAGCTCGAGGTGCACCGGGTCGTGCTCGTTCGGCAGGAGCGCGAGACCTTTCTCCGCGGTCGAGCGTGCATTCGCGTCGAGCTCGAGTATGTTGTAGGCCTCGGCCTGCACGGCGTAGAGGGCGGCGATTCGCGAGGCGGTGTGCAAGGCATCGGACGGGATGCCGCTCTGCGACTCGCGCTGCAGGGTATCCAGCCTGCTTTGGGCCTGTCGCACGGCCTTGTTGGCGTCCTTGGAGATGAGGTTCTGGAGGTTCTGGATGTCGGGATCGGCGTCCGGCAGACAGCTCGCCGAAGCAAAAATCGGCCAAAACGCGCCAGCCAGCAGCAGCCAAGGCCACCACCAAGGTCTCGCCAAAATCGAGGCGTGTCGGCCCGTGTGCCAAGGCGTTTGCATGTGGCCCCAAAGTTACTTATTTGGCCACGCGCAATCGACCCAGGATGTCACGGTTTTCCAACCTCGAGAGAGCGGTCGAGAACCGGTGCCTGCGGCGCAGCACTGTTGGCTGGATTGTGACCTACGTCGCAGTGGCAACTTTGCGGGGGGTGGCGCATATTCCGCATGGCAACAAACGATAGCAAGGGGGCCGTCCAATGGCTGGATCGTTCTTGAGTCGCGAAAGCACCATCGCACCCCCCGACTATCCCCGGGTCCTGGTGCCGCCGTCGGCCCTCGCCGTACACCTGTCGATCGGCCAGGTTTATGCCTTCTCCGTGTTCAACCTGCCGCTCACCAAACTCATCGGGATCGACCATTCGGCGCCCGGCGACTGGAACATCAAGGAGGTGGTGTGGACGTTCTCCATCGCCATCGCCATTCTGGGCCTCGCGGCCGCCCTGTTCGGCCGCTGGGTGGAGCGCGTGGGGCCGCGCAAATCCATGTTCGTGGCGGCGCTGTGCTTCGGCGGCGGCTTCATCGTGGCGGCCCTCGGCGTGCACTATCACGTGCTGCTCATCGTCTATTTGGGGTACGGCGTCCTCGGCGGCTGCGGCCTGGGCATCGGCTACATCTCGCCCGTGTCGACGCTCATCAAGTGGTTCCCGGACCGGCCGGGGCTCGCCACCGGGCTCGCCATCATGGGGTTCGGCGGCGGAGCCCTGATCGCCGCGCCGCTCTCGGTCAAGCTCATGGAGCACTTCAAGACCGCCACCTCGAACGGCGTCCTCGAGACGTTCGTGACCTTGGGGGTCATCTACTTCATGTTCATGATGATCGGGGTCTATTCCGCGCGGGTGCCGGCGCCCGGCTGGAAGCCGGCCGGATGGAACCCGCCCGCCGCCAGCCCGAAGCTCGTAACGCGGGCGCAAGTGGCGGTCGATCGGGCGTCGCTGACGCCGCAGTTCTGGCTTCTCTGGGTCATACTCTGCATGAACGTGACCGCCGGCATCGGCGTCATCGGCCAGGCCTCCCCGATGATCCAGGAGATCTTCGCCGGGCGGGTGAACGCGCAGACGGCCGCAGCCTTCGTGGGCCTCTTGAGCCTGTTCAACATGATCGGGCGCTTCTTCTGGGCGAGCACCTCGGACTACCTCGGCCGCCGCAATACTTACATGGTGTTCTTCACGCTCGGCATCTTGCTGTACTTCAGCGTACCCTCCCTCGGCCGGTCGGGCTCACTGCCGCTGTTCGTCGCGGCTTTCGTGATCATCCTCTCCATGTACGGCGGCGGGTTCGCGACCATCCCGGCGTATCTGCGCGATATCTTCGGCACGATGCACGTCGGCGCCATTCATGGCCGGCTGCTGACCGCCTGGTCGGTCGCGGGCGTGCTGGGTCCCACCCTCATCACGTACATCCGCGATTACCAGCTGAAGAGCGGCGTGCCGAAGGCGCAGGTCTACTCGCTCACCATGTACATCATGTGCGTGTTCTTGTTCATCGGGCTTATTTGTAATATTTGCATGCGGCCGGTCAAGGAGAAATATCACCACGCCGGCGCGGAGTCCTCGTCATGAAAGCAAAGGCGGCCTTGCTGTGGCTCGCTGTAGGAATTCCTCTCTTGTGGGGTGTGTACAAGACCTTGCAGAATGCGGTGGCCCTATTTTGATCAAGGAGAGAATAATATGAACATGAACATGAGCCTCAGCATCGGACCGCTCGTCGCGCTGATCGCCGGTGTGCTGATCTTGATCGTGCCGCGGCTTTTGAATTACATCGTCGCGATCTACCTGATCGTGACCGGCATTCTCGGCCTGTTTCCGCACTTGAGATCTTGAGCGCTAGGCGCCCCCGGCCAGGCGCCCCGGCTAGAGAGCTCCGGCGAGCAGCTCGCCGTTGGGGCTGCCTAGGCCCGTGCACGCATCCCAGCCTGCCCGGGCCGCGAAACCTCCGTTATTGCCCTGCGTGATGTCGCGCAGGTCCTTCGGATTTTGATAAAGCAGCGGATTGACGAAGCCCGCGGTCCGAGCGGTCGACGAATTGATGAGCGCGATCAGCGCCGCCCACAGCGGCGCCACCGCGCTCGTGCCGCCGATCACCGTATCCGTGCCGTCGACGCGCACGGCGTAGCCGGTGTCGGGATCGGCGTCGCCTGAAACGTCCGGCACGCCGCGCATGGTCAACGCCACTTGGCTCCCTGACGTGGTGAGCGCGCTCAAGCCCTTCTGCCAGACCGGCAAGGGGAAAAAGCTGCTGATGCCGCCGCCGGTGGCGCCGCCCGCGGCACCGTCGTTCCATACGGTCTCGCTCGATATGCCGCCGCGCGATGCCGTGAGGCTCGTGCCCCCGCAGGCCAGCACATGAGGGCTGGAAGCTGGAAAATCCACGTGATTCGCATCGTCGGTGACACCGTCGGATGAGCCGCTGTCGCCGGCCGCGACGCACACCGTGATCCCTAAGGTGGCGGCCGCCTGGAACGCCTCGTCCATGGCGGTCATGGCCTGCGCGGTCCACGTTGATTCCGCGCCGCCCCAGCTGATGGAGATGACGGAGGGATTGTTCATCGTATCGTGGATCGCCGTGGTGATGGCATCGAGAAACCCCGCGTCGGTGTTCGGGCTGAAGTACACGGCGATCCGCGCCTCCGGCGCGATCGAGCCCGCCACTTCGATGTCGAGCATCACCTCCCCGTCGGGGCCGTCCGCATCGCCGGTGGGGCTGTTGGTCGCGTGATCGACGGACACCGCGGTGACCGACGGCGCGGACACGTCGAGACCGCTGAAATAGGTGCGAAGATCCGTGGGCCGATAGCCACCGCCGAGCTCGATGAGCGCGACGCATTGGCCGGCGCCGCTCGCTTTCGGATAACCGTAAAAAGCGGCGACCTGCGGTGGTGTATAGGACACCGCTGCGGCGCGAGGCCGGCGGTGGATGTTGCCCGCGGCGCCCCGGCTTCGAAAGCGAGGCCCGGCCTGCGGGCGGTTGTCGAGCCCCAAGACAGCCTCGACCACACCGTCCCACTCGGAGGGCAAGTAGATTCCGCCCGTGCGTCCGCGGTAGGTGCCGCCGGCATACGACATCTGGTGCAGCTGCACGCCGAAGGCGGCGGAGAACTGCGCCACGGTGCCCGACAGGATCACGGTCCTGCGCGCCGCGTGCTCCTGCAGCACCTTGAGCCCGTGTGCCTCCGCGAAGGTGCGCACTCTGGCGAAGTCGGAAGGGTCCGCGCCGTGCTCTCGCGCGAACTCTTCCTTGCCGAGATACGGGATTTTTCTACCGGCGATGATGGAGGCGAGACGCGATTGCATCGCGGGCACGCCGCGGCGGCGCACCAATACGCTCACTTCAAGTCGCTCGGCGGGATTGGCGGGCGCCACCACCCGTGCACCCGACACTGCGGAACGCTCGCTGCCTTTCAGCAGTATTTTCGCCATCGGCCGCTCCTGAAGTCCTCAGCGCGAGTCTACCTCGCTCACAGGCGGCCGTGCCCCCGTCGCCGATTGGCGAATCGGATGCGGGTAAGTCTTACTTCAGGTTTCGTGAGCGCGCGAGCCGCGGCGGCTCGAGGTGCGCCTGCCGGCTGCGCCGGCCGCCGCGCCCGCGAGGCGATCGAGCTCGCCGCGCAGCTGCGCCTGTGAGCCGGTGGAGATCGAACCGAGCTTCGCCTCGATGGTCGCGAGGTCGGGCTTGGGGCCCGGCACGTGCGCTTCGAGCGCTGCGCGCATGCGGCGCAAGTGCTCCGGGGTGGTGCCGCAGCAACCGCCGATGATGCGCGCGCCCGCATCGAGCGCGAGCCCGGCGTAGACGGCCATCAGCTCGGGCGTGCCGTCGAAGCGGATCGCGCCGTCGACGTATTGCGGGATGCCGCAATTGGACTTCGCCACGAGCACCGCCGAAGACTCCGATGCGGCGGCCAGGTTCACGATCGTGGCCACGAGCTCGGACGGGCTCACGCCGCAGTTGCTGCCGCAGCCCGCGAGCTGATGCTTGCGATGCAACCCCGCAAGCTCCGAGGGGGTGATCCCCATCATCGTGCGCCCGTTGGTATCGAAGCTCAAGGTGGCGATGACCGGCAGATCCGTGGTGCGGGCACCGGCGATGGCCGCCTCGGTCTCCTCGACGGAGGACATGGTCTCGATCCACAAGATATCCGCCCCGCCCCGCGCCAGCGCAGCGGCTTGTTCGGCAAAGGCCGCGCTCGCCTCCTCGTAGCTCAACGCACCGAGCGGCTGCATCAGCTCGCCCGTGGGTCCGATGCTGCCGCCGACGAGCACGGTGCGTGCGGCGCGATCCGCCTCGCGTCGCGCAATGCCGGCGGCTGCCTCGTTGAGCTCCGCCACGCGAGCACCGGCTTTGTGAAGCTGGAGGCGGTAGCGGGTGCCACCGAAAGTGTTCGTCAAGATGATGTCCGCGCCGGCCTCGATGAAGGCGCGCTCGAGCTCCGCGATGCGTTGCGGATGATCGATGTTCCAGAGCTCCGGCGCATCGCCGGACTGCAAGCCGCGATTGAACAGATTGCTGCCGGTCGCTCCGTCGGCCAGCAGCCATGGTCGCGTCGCAAGAAGCGGAGTCAAACGGTCGGGCATGCTGATGAGTCTACGCGAACGGATGCCGGCGAACGATAGTCTGCCGTCGATCGGGACCCGTAGATATGAGGTCGATGGGCACGTCCAGCAACTCCTGCAGCCGCTCGAGGTAACGCCTCGCGTTTTCGGGCAGCTCCTCGTAGCGCGTCGCGCCCACGCTCGTCTCCTTCCACCCGGGCAGCTCCTCGTACACGGCGACGCAGTCGCCGAACTGTTGCGAGAGCAAGGGAGGAGTGTCCACGACCGCTCCGCCGATCCGATAGCCCACGCACACGCGGATGGTGTCGAGCCCGTCGAGCACGTCGAGCTTGGTGACGCAGAGCGATGAGCAGCTCGAGTGCAAGATGGACCGGCGCAACGCCACCGCATCGAACCAGCCGCAGCGCCGCTGGCGCCCGGTGACCGATCCGAACTCGTGACCCACGCGGCAGAGGTGCTCGCCGAACTCATCGAACAGCTCGGTCGGAAAGGGACCGCCGCCGACGCGAGTGGCGTAGGCCTTGACGATGCCGAGCACGGCGTCAAACCTGAGCGGTCCCAAACCCGTGCCGGGTGCCGCGCCTCCCGCGGTGGTGGTCGAGGACGTCACATAGGGGTAAGTGCCGAGATCGACGTCGAGCATCGCGCCCTGCGCCCCCTCGAAGAGCACGTTGTGTCCGGCCGCGCCGAGCCGATCGAGGATACCGGTGACGTCGGCGACCAAGGGCTTCAAACGCTCGCCGAGCTCGAGGCTCGCTTCCAGCACCGGCTGAAACTCGATCGCCGGCTCCTGGAAATAACGCTGCAGAACGAAGTTGTGATAGTCGAGGATCTCGCCGAGCTTGGCGGCGAAGCGCTCGCGATGGAACAGGTCCGCGACCCGCAGCGCGCGCCTCGCCACCTTGTCTTCGTAGGCGGGGCCGATGCCGCGCCCGGTCGTGCCGATGGCATTCGCGCCCTGGGATTTCTCCCGCGCCCGATCGAGCGCGACGTGCGAGGCGAGAATGAGGGGGCAGGCGGGGCTCACGCGCAGCCGCTCGAACACCGGCACCCCCTGATCGATCAGCATCTGCGCCTCTTTGAAGAGCGCCTCGAGCGAGAGCACGACGCCGTTGCCGATCAGACACTCGACGTGAGCATGCAGGATGCCGGACGGGATGAGCGAGAGCACGGTTTTCTTCCCGCCGATGACCAGCGTATGCCCGGCGTTGTGCCCACCCTGGAAGCGGGCGACCGCATGCGCCCGATCGGTGAGCAGATCGACGACTTTGCCTTTGCCCTCGTCGCCCCACTGCAGGCCGATCACGATCAAGTTCTTACCCATTACGGGCCATCCACAAGAGCGCGAGCCCGATCACGATACTGATCAATCCGCCCCAGCGCAGCTGCCCGGGCTCGGTCTGCGAGAGCTTCGTCATGAGCTTCTTCGCGGCTCCCGGATTGATGAAGGGCAACACCCCCTCGAGCACCAAGTACAGGGCGAAAGCACCCCCGAGATAGCGCGCCAGTTCCGCCCAAGCCATGCCCACGGTGTCAGCGCTGCGCCTGAGGTAGAGGTTGCGGTTTGTTGAAGTACTTGAAGTAGGCGTTGTCGGGCGGAATCACCAAGAGGTCGCCGGACGTGCCCACCGCGTCGCGATAGGACTGCATGCTTCGATAGAAGCTGTAGAACTCCGCGTTCTTCGAGTACGACTTCGCGTAGACCTCGCTCGCCGAAGCATCGCCCTGTCCGCGAGTCTCGCTCGCCTGGCGGGAGGCATTGGCAAGAATCTCGGTCTGCTCCTTGTTCGCCTCGGCGCGAATGCGGTCCGAGGCCTCCACGCCCTCGGCGCGCAGCTTCACCGCCTGCGCCTTGAAGGTCGCGCGCATGCGCTCGAACACCGAGTCCTGCACCTGCTGCGGCAGATCGATCTTGGTGATGCGCACGTCGACGAGCTCGATGCCCAGCTGGGCGGCGGAACTGCGCGCGGTCTTCATCATGGCATCGGTGAACTCGGTGCGCTCGGCGGTGACCACTTGCTGCAAGGTGCGCTGCGTGACCACGCTCTTGATGCTGTCGCGGATGGTCTCGCGCAGGCGAGCGTTGGCGACGTCCTCGCTGCCGCCGGTGGTCTCGTAGTAGCGGCGCAAGTTGTCGATGCGCCACTTCACGTAGAAGTCGATCGTCAGCTGTTCCTGCTCGCGCGTGAGGAAGTGCTCCGACTGATACAGGTCGGTGAGAATGCGACCGTCGAACTTGGTGACCTCGTTCACCAGCGGAATCTTGAAATGCAGCCCCGGCGTAAAATTCGCATCCACGATCTCGCCGCCGGTGGATTTGATCGCGAGCTGCCCCTCGCTTACTGTGAACACGCTCGCCCGCGCGATCAGGATGAACGCCACCAGCGCGACCATGACATACAGGATCTTGGTCTGCATCAGCGCACTCCCCGCGCCCGCGCCGGATCCTCGGGGGGCGAGACCTGCACCTCGGGAATACGCGTGGGGGGCAAGGTGAGCGTATCGCCCAGACTCGCGCCTCCGCCGGCGGGAAAGACCAGCTTGTCGAGCGGCAGGTACAGCATGTTGCCCGAGCCCTTCGTGTCGACGATCACCTTGCGCGAACTCTTGTAGACCTCCTGCATGGTGTCGAGGTACATGCGCTCGCGCGTTACCGCGGGCGCATGCTCGTATTGCTCGAGCACCTGATCGAACCGCGAGGTCTCGCCCTGGGCTAGCGCGAGCACCTGCTGGCGATAGGCCTCCGCATCGAGCAGCTGCTTCGAGGCCTCGCCGCGCGCTCGCGGCACGACGTCGTTCTTGTAGCTCTCGGCGTCCTGCTGATAGCGCTGGCGGTCCTTGTCCGCCTTGATCGCATCGCGCTGGGCGTCCTGCACCGGCTCGGGCACCACGACCTCCTGGAGAGTAACGCTGATGATGCGCACCCCCATGTCGTAGGCATCGAGCGTGCGCTGCACAGTCGCCCGCGCGTGGTCGGTGATGGCGGGATCGAACGCGAGCGCCCGGTCGAGCGCGGCCTGGCCGACCGCCTCGCGCAGCGCGCTCTCGCTGATCTGCCGTAGCGTGTCCTCGACATCCTTGACCTTGAAGAGATACTTGCGCGGGTCCGGCTGGGTGTACTGCACCGCGGAGCGCACCTCCACGAGATTGGTATCGGCGGTGAGCATGCGCGCATCGTCAGGGATGCTGTATTGCTGGGAGACGTTCACGATGATCTTGCGCTCGATGGGCCAGGGCAGATGCCAGTTGTAGCCGGGACCCACGGTGCCCTCGTACTTGCCGAAGCGCAGCACCACGGCACGTTCCTGCGCATCGACGCGGTACATGCCGCTCGCAATCCACACCACGCCGATCAGCACCAGCACGGTGGCGAGCCCGCGGCCAAAGCTCGGCGAGCCCGGGGTAGCGCCGCCGCTGCCGCCGCGGCCGAACAACGCGGACAGGCGCCGTTGCAGGTTGCGCAACACGTCGTCCAGGTCGTTTTGCGACTGTTGCGGACGGTTCCAGGGATTGCGCTTCTCGCCGCCGGGTTCGTTCCAAGCCATGGGTATACTCAGTTGCAGACGTAGAGTCTCAATTCAGCAGCCGCGCATTCTAGCAGCCGACCCGTCGCCCACAAGCGCGGGCCTCGCAGCGGCCGCGAACCGTCAGGCGACGCGCTGTTCGCGGGCTTTCTCGGGCGGCGCCACCAGCACGACGCCGCGGCTACCGAGGATTTTGGCCAATTCGGAAGGGTCGAGCTCGACGTCGAGCTCCCAGCTGCCGTCGTCGCACTGGCGTTCGGCACGCACCGCCTCGCGCCGGTACAGATCCGAGCGCACCGCCGCCGCCAGCATGTCGAGATGCAGGGTGCGGCGCACCTGATTGGGCCGCACGGCCTGCGCAATGGCCTCGCGCAGCAGGGTGAGTCCCGCCCCGCTCTGCGCCGAGACCCAGGCTTGGGCGGGAACGCCGTCCGAGCCCGTGACGATGCACGGTCCCTCCGCGCCCATCAGGTCGATCTTGTTGAACACCTTGAGCTCGCGAATCTCCCCCGCGCCGATGCCCGCGAGCACTTCGCGCACTTGCACGATGCGCTCATCGCGCAACGGGTCGCTTGCATCGACGACGTGGAGCAAGAGGTCCGCCTCGCGCGCTTCCTGCAAGGTGGAACGAAATGCCGCGATGAGCTCGTGGGGCAACGCGCGCACGAATCCGACCGTATCCGCAAGCACGACCTCGCCTACGCCGGCGAGCTTGATGCGCCGGACGGTAGGATCCAAGGTTGCGAACAGCTGATCCGCCACATAGGTGTCGCTGCCCGTGAGCCGGTTGAACAAGGTGGACTTGCCCGCGTTGGTGTAGCCGACGAGCGCGACCGTCGGCACCGGCACTTCGCGGCGCACGTGCCGGCCGGTATCGCGCTGGCGCGCGAGCTTCTCGAGGCGCCCACGGAGCGTGCGGATACGCTTGGCGATCAAGCGACGATCGGTCTCGAGCTGCGTCTCGCCCGGACCGCGCAGGCCGATACCGCCCTTCTGCCGCTCGAGGTGAGTCCAGCCTCGCACCAGGCGGGTGGACAGATGCGACAGCTGCGCGAGCTCCACCTGGAGCTTGCCTTCGAAGCTGCGTGCCCGCTGAGAAAATATGTCAAGAATTAGTCCGTTACGGTCCAAAACTCGACACGACGTGAGTTTCTCGAGATTGCGCTCTTGGCTGGGACTCAACGTCTGATCGACGAGGATCACCTCCGCCTTTGAGTCCCGCGCGCGATCGCGAATTTCCTCCGCCTTGCCCACGCCCACGAAATACTTGGGGTCGGGCCGCGGCCGCGACCCGGTGACCAGGGCTACGGGCAGGGCCCCGGCAGAGGTTGCCAGCGCTTCGAACTCCGCAGTGTCATGAGGATCGACCGGCCGTCCGATCCCGACGCCGACCAACAGGGCGCGCTCTCCGCCCCGCGGACGCTCAAACAAAAAAGCGCTCGTCACTCACTCGACCATTGCTCATTCGACAATGGCTGGTTCCGTTACCTCGCCGTCCTCGCCGGTCGGCAAGCGCACATTGCGCGCCGGTACCACCGTCGAAATGGCGTGCTTGTACACCATTTGGCTGACGCTGTTACGAAGCAATACGACGAATTGATCGAAGGAATCGATCTGTCCTTGCAGCTTGATGCCGTTCACCAGATAAATTGAGACGGGCACGCGCTCTTTACGGAGAGCATTCAGAAAGGGATCCTGCAGAGACTGGCCACGGGCCATGGGAAAGCTCCTTGTTTTTTGTGTCTTGAACAATGCCTCGTCACTTCCCTGCGCCAGGCGAACACGGTTCAATCCTAGCACAGACGAAGTTAGCTTAAGCGTAAGACCATCCGGCGAATCCGCCCTGGGACAGCGCCTGCACTAACGCCGATGTAGGATCAGTTTGCGCGGAATCAACCCACCTCGCTCGCTCGCGACGCCGAAGCCAGGTCAATTGTCGCTTGGCAAGTTGTCGCGTTGCCGCAAGCGCTTGTTTTTTAGAGTCTTCCAAGCCGCACTGCCCTGCGAGGAACTTCCATAACTGTCGATATCCGACCGCACGCATCGACGGATGTTCCGCCGTGAGGGTGCCTCTTTCGCGCAATCGGCGCACCTCGTCCAAGAGGCCCGCTCCCCACATGGCGGCAAAACGCGCCTCGATTCTCGCGTGCAGCACGGCGCGATCCTCGGGCGAGATCGCGAATTCCATGATCTCGAGGTCGGCGAAGGCCGCTGCGCGTGATTGTTGCAAGCGGGTGATGGGCTCGCCGGTGACGCGGTAGACCTCGAGCGCTCGCTGAATACGCTGCGGGTCATTCACGTGGATGCGCGCCGCGGCGGCGGGGTCCACGCGCCGGAGCTCCTCGTGCAACGCCGCCCAGCCGCCGGCGGCGGCGTGGGCTTCGATCTCTCCGCGCACTCCCGGGTCGGCCGCGGGGAGCTGCGCGAGTCCGCCCAAGAGCGCGTGGAAGTACAGCATCGTGCCGCCGACCAGGAGCGGCTGTCGCCCGCGGGCCCATATATGGCGCATAACCGCGCTCGCATCGCGCACAAAATCGCCCGCGGAATAATTCGCTTCCGGTTCGCGGATATCGAGGAGGTGGTGCGGAATGCGCTCGCGCGTCTTAAGGTCGGGCTTCGCCGTCCCGATGTCCATGCCGCGGTACACCTGGGCGGAGTCCACGCTCACGATCTCGAACGGGAAGCGGCAGGCGAGATCGAGCGCGAGCTCCGATTTGCCGGCCGCCGTCGGTCCCATCAGCAAGAGCGCGCAGCGCCGGCCCGACAACGATCCCGAGGGTTTCTGCGCCTGCGCTGCCCGCGGCATCAGCGCCCGCGCATGAACAGCCGATCGAGATCCCCGAGCGACAGCCGCACCCATGTCGGGCGGCCGTGATTGCACTGATCGGCCCGAGCGGTGCGCTCCATCTCGCGCAGCAACGCGTTCATTTCAGCGATGCTGAGAGTGCGCTGGGCACGCACCGCCGCGTGACACGCCATGGTGCCGAGGCGCCGGTTGATCGATTCTTCGACGCGGCGCGAGTGACCCGTCTCGGCGAGATCCGCCAACACGTCGCGAACCACCCCCGCGGGATCGTCGCTCGCCAGGAGACTCGGCACGCCGCGCAGCGCCAGCTGGTCCGGCCCGAGCCGAGTGAGAGCGAAACCGAGTGCTGCGAATTCAGCCGCATGCGCTTCGGCGGCCTCGGCTTGCGCCGCGGTCACCTTGATGATGTCGGGCACCAGCAAGTGCTGTTCGGCGGTCTCACCGCTCAAAAGCCGCTTCATGCGCTCGTACATCACCCGCTCGTGCGCCGCATGCATGTCCACGAGCACGAGCCCTTCGGCCGTTTGCGACAGGATGTACACGCCGTGCAATTGCGCGACCGCGAAGCCTAAGGGCGGGCCGGCCTCGCCATCTGCTTCGCCCTCCTGCTCGCGCACTGCATGGCTCTGAACATCGGTGCCGCCCGGATCCCCCCGGCGCGCGCCATCTCTCGACAGCAGCTGCCAGTAGCCCTCGAGCGCCGCACCCGTCGGACGCTCCGGCAGTGCAAACCTGTGCTGACTCGGCGCAAGGCCGCCGGCCCGCTCGCCCAGGCGCAAGCCCTCGAGCGAGGCGCTGCCCGGCGATGCGGCGGTTGGCCGGGTCTCGGCGAGGGCCCGTTCGAGCGTGCGGAACATGAAGTCGTGCACGCTGCGCGATTCGCGGAAGCGCACCTCGAGCTTCTGCGGATGCGCGTTCACGTCCACCTGGGTGGGATCCAGGTCGAGATACAGCACATAGGCACAAAAGCGACCGCCGAACAGCACGTCCTGATAAGCAAGGCGCGCGGCGCTCGCGATCAGCTTGTCGCGCACGAAGCGGCCGTTCAAGAACGCGAATTGCAGATCCGACTGGCTGCGCGAGAACGTCGGCAGCGCGATCCATCCCACCAACCGCAGCCGCTCGGACTCGTGGCGCAGCTCGATCACGTGCGCCGCGAACTCCTCGCCGCACAGTTTGGCGACGCGCGCGCGACGCTCCGCCTCGGTTCGCGCCGGCGGCACGGACCAGACGCTCTTGCCGTTGTGTGCCAGGGAGAAGCCGACCTCGAAGCGCGACAGGGCCAGGCGCTCGAGCATTCGCAGCACGTGCTGGTACTCGGTGCTCTCGGTGCGCAAGAACTTGCGGCGGGCGGGCACGTTGAAGAACAGATCCCGCACCTCGACGCTCGTTCCCGGCGGATGGGAGGCCGGCGCGGGCGTGCTGAGCGCGCCGTCACGCGCCTCGACGCTCCAGGCGTGCTCAGCCTGGTTCGAGCGCGAGGTGAGCCCGAGGCGCGCCACCGAAGCGATGCTGGGCAGCGCCTCGCCGCGAAATCCCAAGGTGGCGACGCGCTCGAGATCCTCGAGCGATGCGATCTTGCTGGTCGCGTGCCGGGCGAGCGCCAGGCCGATTTCCTTCGGCTCGATCCCGATCCCGTCGTCGCGCACGCGAATGAGCCCGCAGCCGCCGCGCTCGAGCTCCACGTCGATGCGCGAGGCGCCGGCATCGAGGGAATTCTCCACGAGCTCCTTGACCACGGAGGCGGGGCGCTCGATCACCTCGCCGGCAGCGATCTGGTTGATGAGCTCGTCGTTCAGAATCTGGATGGACATGGGGCACCTCGCGGATCCGCTGCGCGCGCCCATTTTCGCACAGCGCGCCGCGCCTGCAGCGGGATTATCCGCCGCTGTCGTGCTCGGGCGTGGCGAGCTCGGGTCGTGCCGCGTCGGCGGCGATCTGCGCGATGCGCGAGCCCGCCGGCGGATCGGAATAAAAATACTCCCTGAGGCCCTCATGAATCGCCGCCGCGAGCTTCGCCTGGTGCGCCACGCCCCGCAGCCGCTGCTCCTCGGCGGGATTGGAAATGTAGGCCGTCTCGACCAGCATGGACGGAATGTCCGGCGATTTGAGCACCATGAATCCGGCCTGCTGGACCAAAGGCTTGCGCACCTCGCCCACCAGATTGAGCTGGTGCAGCACATGCTCGGCGGCCGTCTCGCTCGCGCTCAACGAAGCGGTCTGCGACAAATTGAGCAGCACCGAGGCCAAGAGGTCGCCCTTGTCCTCGAGCGAGACCCCGCCGATCAGGTCGGCGGCGTTCTCGCGCTCGGCGAGCCAGCGCGCGGCCTCGCTGGTGGCGCCGCGCTGAGACAAAATGTAGACAGAGGAGCCGTCGACCGCGCGATCGCGGATGGAATCGGCATGGATGGACACGAACAGGTCCGCTTGCTGCGCGCGCGCGCGGTGCATGCGATCGCGCAACGGCACGAAGTAATCGCCGCTGCGGGTAAGTACCGCCCGCATGCCGGGCTCGGCATCCACGTAACGCTCGAGGGCGCGCGCGATGGCGAGCGTCACGTCCTTCTCGCGCGTGCCGTGCATCCCGATGGCGCCCGGATCCTCGCCGCCGTGTCCGGCGTCGATGGCGATGATGAGGTCGCGGGCGTCGGGACGCGCATGCTCTGCCTTGATGGGTGCATCGGCCTTGATGGGTGCATCGGCGGCGACGGCTCCGCCCAAGTCCACGACAAGTCGGTAGCCGTTGTGATCGTTCGGTGTGGCGAGAAAGCTCTTCGCGCGGATCGGGTGGGTGAGATCCAGCACCACGCGCAGCCCGCCGCTCGGACGGCGCGCCATGCGCACCTCCTTCACCACCCCGCCGGCAGCCGGCGGCTTTCGGGCGGCCGTCGAGAGGTGCGCAGCCGAGACGTCGAGCACCACACGGTCCGGATTCTTGAGCATCAGCAAACTGTGCTTGGCGCTGCCGGAGAGTTCGAGCACCAGCTGCGTGCCCTCGGGGCCCGCCCACAAGCGCACCGCGCGAACTTCGACCGCTCGCGCCGGGACGACCCAGGCGATCGCTAACGCAAGCATCGCGATGCGCAGCCACTGCATGGGTAATAAGTTAACCCACCTTCACGCAGTTTTTCAAGTTAAATTAGATAGATAGCTCTCTAATCTAGTGTCGTCTCGCAAGTTTTGCACCCAGGCTCTACCGCGCGCTGTCGCGGCGTTGAGCCGCGCGTGACGTCCGCTCGCGGCGAACTCGAAGGAGAGATCGAGATCGGGCGACGGCAGCGAGCTTCCACCCTTTTGCGGCCATTCGACCAAGAGTAAGTGTCCGGCGCAGAGGAAATCCCGCAGCCCCAGCTCATCCACCTGCCTTACTCCTTCGAGTCGATACAGATCGACGTGCACACAGGTGAGCGGTGGGGTGTGCCCGTCGAGTCGATAGGTCTCCACGAGCGTATAGGTGGGGCTCCGGATCAGGCCGCTCACGCCGCAGGCGCGCAGAAATGCGCGCACGCAGGTGGTCTTGCCCGCGCCCAGATCGCCCTCGAGATACAGGGCGGCGCTCGCCTCCTCGGCGCCGGGGAACGTTCGGGCCAGGGAGACGCCGAGGGCTTGCGTCGCGGACGCGTCGGGAAGTACGAGATCGAGGTCGGAGACTGCCATGTGGTTTAAGGCGCCCCATCTGCGCGATGCGGGGGAATGTTGACCATTATAGGGGCGGTGCGCGTAGCCTTTCCGGCATGAGCGCAACCGCCCCGGCCATGAGCCCCGAACCGATCGATTCGGCCGCGCTGCTCGGCGACATCCGCCGCTGGGCGGCCGAGCTCGGCTTTGCCCGCATCGGTGTTGCCAACATCGATCTCGCGGAGGACGAGGCCCGCTTCCTCGATTGGCTGCGAGCGGGTTTCGCGGGCGAGATGCGCTACATGAGCCGGCACGGCAACAAGCGCACCCGGCCGGCGGCGCTCATCCCGGGCACCGTGAGCTGTATCAGCGCAACGATGGATTACTGGCCGGCGCAGGCCAAGGACGCAGAGCGTGCGCTCGGCGACAAGACCGTCGCCTATGTGTCGCGCTACGCGCTCGGCCGCGATTATCACAAGGTGATGCGCCGTCGTCTGCAACAGCTCTGCAGCCGCATCGCCGAGCGGCTGGGCCCGCTAGGGCTTCGCGCGTTCGTCGACAGCGCGCCGGTGCTGGAGAAAGCCCTCGCGCGCAACGCCGGGCTCGGGTGGATCGGCAAGCACACGAACCTCATCGATCCCCGTGCCGGATCGTATTTCTTCGTCGGCGAGATCTATCTGAGCCTGGCGCTGCCGGCCGATGAGGCGAGCACCGCGCACTGCGGAACTTGCAGTGCGTGCTTGCAGGCCTGCCCGACGGGCGCCATCGTCGCGCCCTATCGACTGGACGCGCGGCGCTGCATCTCCTATCTCACCATCGAGCTTGCGGGCTCGATTCCCCTCGAACTGCGCCCCGCCATCGGCAATCGCATCTACGGCTGCGACGATTGCCAGCTCGTGTGTCCGTGGAACAAATTCGCCCGCCCCACCGTCGAGAAGGACTTCGAGGTGAGGCACGGTCTCGATCGCGCGGCGCTCGTCGAAGTATTCGCGTGGAGCGAGGCGGAGTTTCTCGAGAAGACCCGTGGAAGCGCCATCCGCCGCATCGGCTTCGAGCGCTGGCTGCGCAACGTCGCGGTCGCGCTCGGCAACGCACCGACCTCGCCCGAGGTAGTCGCGGCCCTCAAGTCGCGCTCGAAGCAGCCCTCGGCCTTGGTGCGCGAGCACGTCGCCTGGGCCCTCGCCCAGCACGGCGCCGCCTAGCCAGACGCGCCTAGCGCCGTACGCCCAGGCGCAGGACGCTCAGCTCGCGGGCAGCAAGCTGGTTCCGCTCGGATTGAAGAAGTGACGCCCGCGCCGCTTCTTGCTGATCTCGGCAAGCAGCAATCGATAATCGGCGTCGTTGTTGACGGGATCGATGGCGGCCGCGTTCACGATCAAGAGGGGCGATGCGTCGTAGCCGTGGAAGAACCGGGCGTAGGCCTGGGTGAGCTTCTCGAGGTAGCTGCGCTCGATATGCTGCTCATAGCGGATGCCGCGCTTGGCGATACGGTCGACGAGGACGTCCACCGGTGCCTGCAGATAAACGACGAGATCGGGCTTGGGGGCGTCGACCACCACCCGCTCGTAGACGCGCTCGTACAAGGCGTATTCCGCATCGTCGAGCGTGACCCGCGCGAACAGCCGGTCCTTCTCCAGGAGGTAGTCCGCCACTCGCACCGCGCCGAACAGGTCTTCCTGACGCACATCCTCGAGCTGTCTCGCCCGCTGGAACAGAAAGAAGAGCTGCGTCTGAAAGGCCGCGGCCCGCGGATTTTTGTAGAAGCGCTCGAGAAAGGGATTTTGATCCGCTTCCTCGAGAACCAACTGCCCGCCGATCGATTGCGCGAGAAGCCGCGCGAGACTGGTCTTGCCCACGCCGATGGGGCCTTCGATGACGATGAAGCGGTGCGGAATCGCGCCCGGCGAAGTGCCTCTATTTTCACTCAACAACAGAAATTCCCTCGGCGGCCGACCGCGCCTTTAGCTCCACGACGCGGCCGTGGCCCGGTATATCGAGCGTGGGAGCAATATCGCAGAGAGGATACAGCACGAAGTTGCGGCTCGACACTCCGGGATGGGGCAAGCTGAGTCCCGGTTCGTGGATCACGGCACCAACCATCCACACGAGGTCGAGGTCGATCAGGCGCGGCCCCCACTGCTCGCGGCGCACGCGCCCCATTTGCCGCTCGATCTCGAGCAACGATTCGAGCAGCACCTTCGGTTCGAGCTGAGTCAACACGCCGGCGGCGGCATTGATGAAATCCGGCTGATCCTGCGGGCCCATGGGGCGAGTCGCATACAGGCGCGAGCGCGCCTCGAGACGGGTCGCAGGCAAGCGGCCGATGCGCTCACACGCGGCCAGCACTTGCTCCCTCGGGCCGTCGAGGTTACTGCCGAGAGCGATGTATGCCGGGCGCCAGAGCGCACTCATGGCTAGCTGCGCGCCGCCCCGCCTCGCCGGCGGCGCCTGCGGCGCCGCCCCGGCGTCCCGGCACCCCCGCCGGCCGCGTCGGGCTCGGGCGGACGCGCCTGCACGAGAGCCACGCGCTCCTCCTGCGGCAGTGTCTGCACGTGCGTCCACCAGGCTGCAAGCTCGGGGTCGGCGACGCCGACCTCCGCACGCAGCAGCAGAAAATCGTAAGCGGCGCGAAAGCGCGGATGCTGCAGCAGGCTCAAGGACTTGATCCCGCTGCGGCGGGTGAAGCGGGGCTGCAGCATCAACAGCTCGCGCATCGGCACCGCGAAGCGCCGCGGAATAGCGACGCGCGACTGCTGCGCCCTCAGCACGGCATCACAGGCCTGCATCAGCTGCGCAAAATCAGGCGCGGGACCTGCTTGGCGCTCGTTGAGCTCTCGCAGCACCGCGCTCCACAGCACGATCGCAAACAGAAAGGTGGGCGTGACCGGCTTATCCGCGAGCACCCGGGCATCGGTGTTCGCCAGCCCGCGCTCGAGCATCTCCCGTGCATAGGCATACGGGGGCAGCGCGAACGCCGCCGCCGCCAGCGGAAAGAGGTGCTCGAACAATCCGTATTTCTGTAACAAGGCAAACGACTTCGCGCCGAAGCCCGACAGGAAGAGCTTGAGGCATTCATCGAAGAGCCGCGCCGGCGGCACGCCGTCGAGCAGGTGCGCCAGGCGGCTGATCGGCTGCTCGGTTTCGGGATCGAACGTGAAATCGAGCTTGGCCGCGAACCGCACGGCGCGCAGCATCCGCACGGGATCCTCGCGATAGCGGGTCTCCGGGTCGCCGATGAGCTTCAGACGCCGTGCCTTGATGTCGGCCACGCCGTCGGCGAAGTCCCAGATGGACAGATCGTCGATGTTGTAATAGAGGCTGTTCGCGGCGAAGTCGCGCCGCCACACGTCCTCGTCGACCGTGCCGTAAATGTTGTCGCGCAGGATACGTCCGCGGGTGTCAAACGCGCGATGCTCCGAAGCCTCGACCACAGGCGCCTCGCGGATGTCCTCGCCTTCCGCGTCGGGCTCGCTCTCGGCGTCCTCGCGCTCGGGCGCGGAGGCGGCGCGGAACGTCGCGACCTCGATGATCTCACTGCCGAAATGCACGTGTGCGAGGCGGAACCGCCGGCCGATGAGGCGACAGTTCCGGAACAGGCGCCGCACATCCTCGGGCAGCGCATTGGTTGCCACGTCAAAATCCTTGGGCGTGAGGCCGAGAAGCAAATCGCGCACGGCTCCACCCACCAGGAACCCCTGGTACCCCGCGTCCTTCAGCCGGTAGAGAACCTTCAAGGCATTGGGCGAGATGGAGCGGCGCGAGATCGGGTGCTCGGGGCGAGGAATCACCACATGCGTGATCGGCGTCGACGGTACGTTCAAAAAAATTTCTTTCCGCTTGAGTCAAAAAAATTGGCCCGTATACTACCAGCCCTCTTGGGCGCAGGTCGCCCGGAGATCCTACCCAAGGCTCCCTTCGTCTAGAGGCCTAGGACACGGCCCTCTCAAGGCTGTAACACCGGTTCGAATCCGGTAGGGAGCGCCATAAAATCAGTCACTTACGTTTTTAAAACCGCAAAAGTACAAAAAAAGTACAAAAAAACGTGACATGCTTTAGAGGTCTTGCGGCCTTGTCCGCGAGAGTTCTTAGCAACGATCATGGCACCAAAAAGGTCCCTGAACCCGGGCGATCGCTACACACGAACCGGTATCTGCAGATCAAGCTGACGCGGAACCGAACGCGCATTCGCCTGCACGAGACCGGCATTTCGTTCCGCGCTCAACGTGTCCTCTCTAACGTCATCGGCTCTCGAACACGCTGGCTTGGTCTGAGGCCTTGCGCTATCGCTTCGCGATCGGTTTGTACAGGTGCCATGCGTTGCACGAATCGATCGACCTGGTGCGCAAGATCCCAATCGCCTTCCGCTTGCAGTTGCTCGGCGATGGCCCGCCAACCGTCGACGACGGATTGCCGCGTTCGGATCAAGGTTGCCCTACCCGGCTCCGGCTTGAACGAGCCCTGAGCCCTCTCCGCGATAAGGGCCTTCTCGATGGCACGGACGACGGTTGACTCGTGACGCCGATCGGCGCGATAGATGCCATCCGGTGCCCCGGATCTGGATTGCCCACGTACCGCCCGCTCCGTCGCGTTGGCGGCGACGCCGAGTTGCCGCAGGTTCTCCGCAAACTGTCGCCGCCAGTTGCGTAGCGTCGCTTTTCGAATATTGAGCCGCACTCCCTGCTCGCTCACCGCTTTAACCACGACATGCACGTGCGGATGCGGCTCATCGGCGTGCAGGACCATTGCGTAGCGATGCTTCAATTCAAATTCGTTGGCAGCCAGGATCTTGACGGCGCGCAGCACCTTACTCGCCGGCGTCCCCGGCGGCATCGAGAAAATTAAGTTGTGGACGAGCTTGGATGGCTTGCGGCCCTCCCGAATGCGATGCGCATTCTGACGCTCTTGCGCCTCGAGGTCCAAGTTCCATTCCAGGACCAACGATCGCTCAAAATGCCTCTCCTGCAGACCCTCGCCCGTATCTAACTCGACGGCGAGCTCGCCATTGCGGCCGATGTAGGCCACGTGCTGCTCCACACCACCCAGAGTGCGGGCCCCGCCAGACACCTTCACGATCACCTCAGGGTGTCTACCGACGGTTCGGGCAACTTGTTGGCGTTGCACGGCGCTGAACACTCGCGGGGCAACGCGACCGAGACTGACAATGTCCAGCAGGGGCGATTCAAATCCGCGAAGGTCAATCAGACGTTTTTTCATATCCAGCTGCCCAGCTCTTGAGATTCGCGTTAATAAACGACTTGATCGCATCGCGTAGACCTATACAGCCGCGCAGCATTGCGTACAGATCGGTCTTGTTCGGACCCGACGGGTACTCGCCCTGGTTCAGCGCGCGGGCGATTTGATTCAAGTTCCGGCCAATCGCACTCATCTCGGCAACCGCCTGCTTCAATGCATCAAGCTCGGCGCTCGGCAGCGGTGTCAACCGGCGCAAGTGAGAGCGTGTCAAGAGCGAAACGTACGTGCTCGTCGGCATCGCCCGCGCCTTGGCCCGCTCGTGCAGCAGTAATAGATCGTCACAACGCAATCGGATCGATAACCGTCCGCTCGCGCCAATGGGCTTCAAGGGCTCCAGAGAAGGCGGCGATTGGATATGCGTCGAGGCGAGGGACGCCAGCACCAATCGCTTCAGGAGCGCCGATTCAGACAACCCCTGGTGATGGGCCATGGACGAGAAACGCTCTTTCGTCTCGCGTGTGACCCAGGTCATCAGGTGCGTGCTATCGCTCATCGTGGAGCGATGTTGAATCAACCAGCCGCCGTTAGGCTATCCGGCCTTTCACTCGAACTGACCCACAAACGCAGCAAACCTTCTCTTCTCGTCTACTACTCGCCGACGATTGTCGTCTCAGAAACCGAGGTAGAGTTCTCGAGGAGCGCCTAGGACTGAGCGGCAAAAGGCAGAGTTCGGCCACAAGGCGAAGTTCATGGTCACGAAATCGTCGCCTGTTAGCTGCCATTCCCGATCACTGCGCGAGGTCGTTGATCCTCGAACGCGCCAAATAAATTCGGTTAGGTGCTTGTCATTCCAGCG
>Ga0302324_100000998_pt1 | contig 70388 bp, 58 predicted proteins | sample Palsa_T0_1_FD_201949 | JGI IMG/M metagenome (GOLD analysis project Ga0302324, IMG submission 201949) | Peat permafrost microbial communities from Stordalen Mire near Abisko, Sweden - Palsa_T0_1 | ecosystem: Environmental > Terrestrial > Soil > Palsa > Peat permafrost | place: Sweden: Abisko...
CGGCAGATGCCGCATTGGACGACGAATTATAGGCCGCCGGCGGGCACGCGCCAGGGCGTCTGGCTGGTGTCGATGGCGATGTGGACGAACTGCATGCAATTCGTCGGCGAGGAGGGAATCTCCGTCGGCGAACTGGAGCGCCTTGCCCGCACGAAGACGAACTTGAATGGCATGGAGCGGTGGGGTTATACCTTGCGCTCCGCTGGGTTGATTCGCGCAACCCCCAAAGGCCGTATGGCTCAGCAGGTATGGGGGCCACTGTTCGGAGCCATTGAAGAACGTTGGCGCGCACGCTTCGGCAAGGACGAGATTCAGCACCTTAGGGAATCGCTATGGGCGCTGGTGAGCCGGTTTGACGTGGACCTGCCAGACTGTCTCCCGATCCTGGGATATGGTCTTTTCAGCATAGGGCCAAAGCACGAACAACGGCCCGACCAACGCGAAGACACGGGCCGCGGCTCGCAGCTCACTCTGCCGGCGCTGCTCTCCCGGGCACTCCTGGCGTTCGCCATCGAGTTCGAGAGCGAGTCGCACTTGTCGCTCGCGATCTGCGCCAACGTCCTGCGCGTCCTCAATGAAAGCGGCGCGCGGGTTCGCGATCTTCCGTCGCTCACCGGGGTTTCGAAGGAGGCCATCGCCATGGCTTTCGGCATTCTTCAGAAGATGCGCTTGGCTGTAATCGAGCCGGACCCTGCCGGCGGCCGGGCCAAGGTCGCCCGACTGACGTCGAGAGGTCGAAAGGCGCAGGAAGCTTACCGCCAACTGCTCGGCAGCATCGAAGAGCGCTGGCAGGCGCGCTTTGGTGAGGACACCATCCGTACTCTTCGAAAGCTGCTGGAACGGTTGGCTGCCGAAGTAATACCGGAGCCCTACCCAGACGGGTGGAGAGCATCGGCGCCTAAGCCCGCGACGTTGCCACACTATCCTATGGTGCTGCATCGCGGAGGATTTCCGGATGGTAGTTGAACAACTCTGGCAGGACCTTCGCTATTCCCTGCGGCTCATGCGGCGCAGCCCCGGATTTACGGCCGTGGCGGTACTGTCCCTGGCTCTCGGTATTGGGGCCAACACCGCCATCTTCAGCTTGATGTACGCCGTGATGCTGCGCCTGTTGCCGGTCAAGCACCCGGAGCAACTGGTCGAGTTGCTGCACAGACTACCAAGGGAGGGTCACAGGGGCAACAGCTTCACGTTCGAGGCCTATCGGGACCTGCGCGATCACAACGATGTGCTGTCCGCTCTCATGGCCGCTGCGCCCTCCGGCCTTTACCTGCGAGGCGAAGGCCTTGAACCGGAAAAAATGGAGGGCGCGTATGTGGATGGAAATTTCTTCCCGGTGCTGGGCGTGCAGGCGGCGGCGGGCCGCCTGATCGGCCCGGAAGACGACCACGCCGGCGCGGCTGCTTCGATTGCGGTGGTGAGCTGGGCCTACTGGAAAACCAGGCTGCATGAAGATCCAGCCGTTTCGGGGAAGCGCATCTTCGTGGAGGATGTGCCGGTCACGATCGTCGGCGTTGCGCCAAGGGGATTCGCCGGGTGGCAGTCAGGAATGAAGCAAGATATCTGGCTCCCCTTGGCCTTAAAGCGGCCATCGGTGCAGGTGCAGTTGGTAGGGCGGTTAAAACCCGGCGTCTCGCTGAAACAGGCTCATGCCGAACTGGCCATCCTGGACAAGCGGCTGGTACTCGAACAAGCCAAAACCAGCACCAATCCTTTCACGCGTGAAGTTGTATTGGACCTGGAGCCCGCCGGGGCCGGCCTGACCTCGCCCTTGCGTGAAGAGTACGCCAAACCACTGACGCTGATGATGGCCGTGGTTGCACTGATGCTGCTGATAGCCTGCGCCAATATAGCAAGTCTGCTGCTCGCGCGGGGCGCCGCACGCGAACGGGAAATGGCCATGCGCGTCTCGCTCGGCGCAGGGCGGTTTCGGCTGTTGCGCCAGGTGTTGACCGAATCCGTGCTGCTCGCCGCGATCGGTAGTCTGTTCGGCATCCTGGTTGCGTATTTCGGAACAAACATACTGGCCCGCATCATTACTTCCGGACCGCGGCCGACCCAGATTCAGGCGAGCCCGGAGGTGGCCGTGCTGCTATTTACCGCCGCCACCGGCGTAATAACTGGCTTGCTGTTCGGCCTCGCGCCCGCATGGCAAGCATCCTCGTCCGCCCCGATATCTTCGTTGCGCGCGGCAGGAAGGTCCGGAGAGACCCGGCGCCGGCGGCTATTCGGAAAGAGCCTGGTAGTGAGTCAGGTGGCTCTGTCTGTGGTGCTGCTGAGCGCTGCGGGGCTGTTCGTCCGCTACCTCTCGAATCTCGAAAATCTGGATTTGGGCTTCCGCCGCGATCATGTTCTGCTCGTGACTCTCGACCCCGCGGGCAGCGGATATAAAGGCGAACGACTGGCCCGTGCTTACCAGGAATTGCTGGTGCGCCTGGAGGCCATTCCCGGCGTACGCGCCGCCACGCTCAGTGCTGTGACTCCTCTCTCGGGCGCAGGCGCCGGGGGAAACGTGACCGTGGAAGGCTATCAGGCCCAGCCCGGGGAAATCCGCTACAGCCCCGAAAACTGGGTCGCGCCGAAATACTTCGAGACTCTCGGCACGCCGCTGCTTGCCGGACGCGACTTCAGCGCTCAGGACGAGGGAGGCCCGTTGGTCGCCATCATCAATCAGGTCATGGCGCGCTATTACTTCGGCGACCGCTCGCCGCTGGGAAGGCATCTCACCTTCGACCGCAACGGCGACCATAACGGCGCCGGGGACAACCGGTCTTACCAGATCGTCGGCGTGGTGGGCGATGCGAAGTACGAAGAGATACGGGAAAAAACATGGCGCACGGTCTATCTCGATGTTTTTCAGTCGGACTGGATAGGCTCGCAATTCTCCTTGCGCACCAGCGTGCGCCCGGCTTCTGTGATCCCCGCGGTGCGCCGCACCGTCCGTGAAGTGTTGAAGACCGTGCCGGTGCTGCGAGTCACGACGCTGGCCGATCAAGTGGAGGCGTCCATAGTTCCGGAACGGCTCATCGCGCTTTTTGCGGGATTATTCGGCGCGCTCGGATCGCTGCTGGCCGCCATAGGGCTCTACGGCCTGCTGGCGTACACTGTGACACGGCGCGTCAACGAAATCGGCATCCGCATGGCTCTTGGCGCGACGCGGCGCCATGTCCTCGGGATGATACTGCGGGATGCGTTGGGGATGGTCTGCGCCGGTCTGGTGATCGGAGCGCCCATCGCGTACCGGGGCAAGAGCCTCGCGGGCAGTTTGATCCACGACCTTCCGGCATCCAGCGTCGCGCCGATAGCCTTCGGTGCCATAGCCATGATCGGGATCGCGCTGGTAGCCGCATATGTGCCGGCACGCCGGGCAGCTCGCCTGGATCCGATGGAAGCTTTGCGGCATGAGTAGCCGCCGCCCAAGCGCCGTCATTCATAGCGTCCCCGGATCTGATTCCATCGCACCAGCAGCGGATCCAGAAAGGCCGCCAGACCGCGCAACGCGCTGACCTTGGTGCCCTGCACGTCGTTCCACTTTACCGGCACTTCCACGGTGCGATAGCCCAAACGGCGGGCTATGAAGAGAACTTCGACGTCGAAGCCAAAGCCTTCGAGCAACTGCCGCCGGAAGATTTCGCGCGCCGCGGCGGCTTCGAAGAGCTTGAAGCCGCACTGTGTGTCGTGCAAGGGCAGCCCTGTCACAAGCCGCATCACCAGGTTGAAAAGCCGGCCGGCATTTTCGCGGAACCATGATTGGTGCACGCCAATCAGTCTGCGATCGAGCGCGCGCGAGCCCACCACCACCTGCGCGCCGCTGCGTTCGGCCTCCTGCAACAGCTTCTCCAGCTCTTCAATAGGCGTGGAAAGATCGGCATCGGTGAACAGGGCCCATTCGCCGCGGCATTCGAGCATACCCTGGCGCACGGCATACCCTTTGCCGCGGTTGCCCGGATTACGTAACACGCGCAGATCTCCGTATTCGCTTTCGAGCTGCGTGGCAACCTGCACGGTGCCGTCCGTCGAGCCGTCGTCCACTACCAATACTTCCGTGAACGACCAGACCCCGCGTTGCAGATAGCGGATTACTTGCCTGAGAGTGCTTAGCAGGCGCTTCTCTTCGTTGTAGGCAGGAATGATAATGGAAATTGACCGCGTCAATGACAGTGTGGAATGGGCCTCGTGACCTATAATAGCCAATTCCCCTAGGAGAACGATTTGTCTCTGGAAGACGATCTGTTAGAGCAGCGCCTCGCGCGCATTCGCGAGATCGAGGCGCTGGGATTCAAGCCCTACGGCCAACGCTTCGAATTCACTCATACCATCCCCGATATCCTGGCCAATTATGGATCGAAGGCCGCGGAAGAGCTCGCGCCGCCGGTGCGCGTCCGCATTGCCGGGCGCGTGCAAACGTTGCGCCGCATGGGTAAGGCGGGTTTTGCGCACATGGCGCAGAATGGCGAGCGTCTCCAGATTTACATCAAGAAAGACGCCATTCCGGAGGGCGATTTCGCGGTCTACCAGTGCCTGGACCTGGGCGACATTATCGGCGTCGAAGGCTATCTGTTTCGCACACGCACGGGTGAGCTGAGCGTGCACGTGGAGCGTCTCGAATATCTGTCCAAAACGCTGCTCTCCATGCCCGAGAAGTGGCACGGCCTGGAAGATGTCGAAACGCGCTACCGGCAGCGCTACCTGGACCTGATCGCCAACCCGGAAGTGCGCAAGGTCTTCCTCACCCGCAGCCGCATCATCGCTTCATTGCGCCGGCAACTGGAGAGCCACGGCTTCATCGAAGTCGAAACGCCCATGATGCAGCCGCTCTATGGAGGCGCGGCGGCCCGTCCGTTTGTCACGCACCACAATACGCTGGACATCGATTTGTACCTGCGCATCGCGCCGGAGCTGTACCTGAAGCGGCTGCTGGTGGGCGGCCTCGAGCGCGTCTATGAAATCAACCGCAATTTTCGCAACGAGGGGCTTTCCACGCATCACAACCCCGAGTTCACCATGTTGGAGTTTTACCAGGCTTACACGGACTATCGCGGCATGATCGATCTTTCGGGCGAGTTGCTGGAGCAGTTGGCGCGCGACGCCACCGGGGGCACGGAGGTGGAGTATCTGGGCCACAAGTTGCAGTTCGGACGGATGGAGCGCTACACCATGCGCGAGGCGATCGTGGAATATTGGGAGGGCCCCGGCCGGCCCATTCCCGAGCAGGTGCGCGACCCAGAATGGCTGCTCGGCCACTCCGGAAAGGCGACGCCGGGCGAGGCTCTGGCGGACATCTTCGAGCGCACCGTCGAGCACCAGCTCATTCAGCCGACGATCATTTACGACTATCCCGTGGAAACTTCCCCGCTCTCCAAGAAAAAGCCGGACGATCCGCAATTCGTGGAACGCTTCGAGATCTACATCGCAGGCATGGAAGTGGCCAACGGCTATACCGAGCTGAACGATCCGCAGGAGCAGCGGCGGCGCTTCGACATGCAACTTGCCATGCGCGAGCGCGGCGACGAGGAAGCGCACCGCATGGACGAAGACTACGTGCGGGCGCTGAGCTACGGCATGCCGCCGGCGGGCGGCGAAGGCATCGGCATCGACCGGATCACCATGATCCTGACCGGCTCACGCTCCATACGCGACGTCATCCTGTTTCCGCTGCTGCGTCCGGAAGGTCCCATCGATCTGGTCGAGCGCCTGCGCCAGTTGGACGGGCGCTGAGCGATGCAAGCTTCCTTCGAGCTCTTCGTTGCGCGCCGCTATCTGAAGGCCCGCCGCAAGGAAGCCGTCATCTCGGTGATCACCGCCATCTCCGTACTGGGCGTGGCCGCCGGCGTGATGGCGCTCATCGTAGCGCTGGCCATCAACAACGGGTTTCGCGACACCCTGCAGAGCAATCTGCTGGGAGCCATGGCGCACATCAACATTCAGGAGAAGGAGCCGCGCAATGGTATCGAAGACTGGGAGGGCCTCGTTCGCCGGATTCTACGAGTGCCGCATGTCACCGCCGCTTCGCCGGCGCTGTACAGCCCGATCTTTTTCGCGGGGCCAGTCATGTCCAAGGGCGGTTTCCTGAAGGGCGTGGACGTGGGGGCGGAGCTCAAGATAAGCGACACGCTGCGCCACCTGAAGGCCGGTTCGGTCGACCGCCTGCGCGCCACGCCGGATAGCAGCCTGCCTGGCATCATTCTGGGTGCGCGTCTGGCGGAAGACATTGGCATGCGCGTCAATAGCATCTTGAGCGTGGTCAGTCCGCAGGGCGAGATGACGCCAATGGGTATCCGCCCCAACATTCGCCGCTTCCGTGTAGTGGGTATCTTTGAATCCGGCTTTTACGAAATCGACGATAACTGGAGCTACGCGTCGTTGCAGGCTGCCCAGCAGGCGCTCTCGCTCGAAGATGTGGTCAACCAGGTCGAAGTAAAGTTGGACGATTTGAACCGCGCTCCGGAAGTGGCCAGGGCCATCGAAAAGATGGCGGGGCCGAAATACGCCACGGTGACCTGGATGGAACGCAATCATCAATTGCTGAACGCGCTGAAGATGGAAAAATCTGTCACGGTAGTGACCATCGGCTTGATCGAGCTGGTGGCCGCGCTAAATATACTGATCACCCTGGTGATGATGGTGATGGAGAAGTATCGCGACATCGCCGTGCTGATGTCCATGGGGGCGCGCCGCGCACAGATCCGGCGCATCTTCATGCTGCAAGGCGTGCTGATCGGAGTGGTGGGCGCCACGATCGGCCTCGTAATTGGATATACGCTCTGCTATTTTGCCGATCACTACCGGTGGATCCGGCTGGATGAAACCGTCTACGCGCTGAGTTTCGTGCCTTTCGAGCTGCGCTGGGTGGATGCGGTGTGGGTAGTGGCAGCGGCCATTCTGGTGAGTTTCCTGGCCACCATCTATCCGGCACGCAGCGCCACGCGCATCGCGCCGGCGGAGGTGCTGCGTTATGAGTAGGCGGTCCGGGCGTTCCGCTGGAACGCCCGGGCATGGTCCTTCAGTTTAGCAGCCGGCCTTGGCGTAGATAGGCCGGGGTGTCGAGATCGTCCTGATCGAAGACCGCTGGCTCCGGTTCGGCTTCCGTATTGTGAGCCGGGTCTGGCGCCATGGCGGCCACGGGCTCGGGTACGAGCTGCGGCGTGAGCGCTGTTGCCGCTACCTTGAGCTCCTCGGCAACGGCCAGAGAATGTGGCTGGAAGCCGGTGGCGATCACCGTGATCTTCACCGCGTCGGCCAGGGATTCGTTCATCGTGACGCCGAAGTTGATCTGGACGTCTTCGCAGTTGGCCGCTTCGCGAATAATGGAGCAGGCCTCGTTGACCTCGTGCAGACCCAGTCGGCTCGAGCCGGTGATGTTGATCAGAATGCCGCGGGCGCCGCTGATGCGGGAATCTTCGAGCAGCGGAGAATTGATGGCCTGGCGTGCGGCATCCACGGCGGCATGCTCGCCGCGTCCTGTGGCTGTGCCCATCATGGCGTAGCCCATGCCGAGCATGGTGGCCTTGACGTCGGCGAAATCGCGGTTGATGACGCCGGGCGTGTTGATGATATCGCTGATACCCTGGACCGCCTGGCGCAGCAGATCGTCGGCCAGCTTAAAGGCGTCGAAGAAGCTGGTGCCGCGCGGAACCAGCGACAGCAGGCGGTCGTTGGGGATGGCGATGACGGTATCGACGGTGGAGGCAAGTTTGGTGAGGCCATGGTCGGCCAGTCGCATGCGGCTGGCACCCTCGAAGGAGAACGGCTTGGTGACCACGGCGATGGTGAGGGCGTCGAGCTCTTTGGCGAGCGAGGCGATCACGGGGGCCGCGCCAGTACCAGTGCCGCCGCCCAGTCCGGCGCTGACGAAGACCATATCGGCGCCTTGCAGTTGCTCGACGATCTTGTCGGTATTTTCAAGCGCCGCCTGGCGCCCGATTTCCGGGTTATAGCCTGCGCCCAGGCCATTGGTGACCTTAGCGCCGAGCTGCAGTTTAATCGGCACTTCGCATGCGGCCAAAGCCTGCGCGTCCGTATTCATGGCACAGAATTCGACGCCAGGCATGCCTTCACGAAGCAGGCGCGCTACGGCATTACAGCCGCCGCCTCCCACTCCGATGACTTTGATGCGCGCTCCGCAGCGGCCTTCTTCTTCAATTTCGTATTTTAAATCGTCGTTTTCGGAATCGATGAGCCCCATACCGCCTCCTTCAAAAAATTTCCTGGCAAAAATCTTGATCCGGTTACTTCAAAATTCTTCCCAGCAGTCCGATCGACTGCCTTAGGATTTCGTGTTGCGATTTCAGTTTGGCCGAGTACATGGCAAGTCCCGCGGCTGTGGTCCAGACCGGATCGAAGATCTCTTCGGGCCAGTCCTGAATGCCGAACGGCAGGGCGATGCGGGCCTGGCACTGGAGAATGCGCTCAGCGAGATCGCATATCCCGTCCAGGCGAGCCCCGCCTCCAGCCAGGAAAAGCCCCCCGATGAGGGCGCTCTGCATGCCGATGCGGGTCAGTTCTTCGTGCACGTATTTGAAGAGATCCTCGGCGCGCGCCTCCAGAATGTGATTCAAGGTGCGGCGCTGCACGTCACGATTCTCGCGAGACGGAATGTCCACGAAAGAGTTTTCGGCCGTCCAGCCGGCGGCGGCGCAGCCGAACTCGTGCTTGATCGTAGCCGCGTCCTCAAAGCTGATACGCAGGCCGCGGGCCACGTCGCGAGTGAAGTGATCGCCGGAGATCGGCACGCTGCAGGCGAGCTGCAAAGATTCGCCGTAGTAGACCACCAGCTCAGCGGAATGGGCGCCGATCGAAAGCACGGCCGCGCCATCGCGGCGATCCTCCGGCCGCAGGGAAGCATAGCAGGCGGCGAATGGCTCGAAAACGGTTTCTTCGACGGCCAGGTGTGCCTGGTTAACGGCGGCTACCAGACACTCGTGCTCGCGCAGGGAAGCCGTAACCAGATGGACATTGGCCTCGATCTGTCCCGCCACCATTTGGCGCGGATCGCGGTGCCCGGGGTGTCCATCCACCACGAAATCCTGCGGCAACATCTGCAGGACCATGCGATCTTCCTGCAAGCGGACCCTGGAGGCGCGTTCAACGGCACGATTGACATCACGCTGGTCGACGGCGCGCAGGCGGCCCAGATCGAGGAAGCCGCGGCAATTAGCGCCGCGGACACTGGAGCCCAGGCCCACCACCGCTGCTTCGACGGAGATGCGCGCCTGTTGTTCGGCTTCGCGAACGGCGGCGTGTATGGATTCGACCGCGGCGTTTTGATCGGCGATACGCCCTTTCACCCAGCCCTTCGAAGGCGCCGTGCCGCATCCACGAAAACGCACGCGATCGCCCTCCAGCTGAAAGATCACACAACGGGTCCAGGCGCTCCCGGCGTCCAGGCCGACGGCATCGAAGGTTTTTCTCTTGGAGTCTGTTTTCAATTCGTTTGCTCCTTTGCCGTAATGCGGTCTTCCAGGCGCAAGTCGAAGGTTGTGACGGTGGCCGCGTGCTTGCGAATTTCCGGGTAGTGAACCAGGAAGTTCTGCAGGCGCTTGGCATAGTTCCCTTCGCCGAGCTTGAGCTCGAGCAGGCGGCCTTCCACCTGGGTAACAACCGTTAGATCGTCAGGAGCGGCGGCATTGATTTCGGAAATGTTCTGGCCGGCGGGACCAAGCTCAGTGAGCAGGTCGAGCATGGCCCGCACGCGCACGCGGCGTTCGGGCTCGGTCTGGTCCTCAGTGAGGCCGGTAAGTACGGGGAAGGCGAATTGCGCCCGCGCCGGCGGATCGAGCAGGACGCCCTGCGCGTCGACCAGCAGGAAACGCGACGGGGAGTTTGCGCCGGAATGAAACGGCAGGCTCACGAAGGCCACCGGTGTGCGCTCGGTGATTCGCACCAGGAGGCGATTGGGCCAAAGGCGGGAGACCGAGGCATCCGCGACCCAATCGACGGCCAACATCCGGCGGCGGCGCTCGGCCAGCGGGACGGCGAAGATGCTGCGGCCGTAGTCCGCGGCAAAAACGCGCGCGAGCCTGATGCGCGAGGCGCAGGCGACGCCTTCGAGGGTCAGCGAGCCGCGCTGCTCGCTGGAGAAGACGAACTGCGGATCGGTAAGCAGGTATTGATGCGCTTTGTGGGCGGCCACCGCGGTTGAGACAAAGATCCCGCACCAGATGAGGACGGTGGTCCAGAAGCGCCAGGGAAATCGGGGACGTGCTTTTTCACGCGCCATATCAGCTCGCCTTAGCCTCCTGGCGCTGCAGACGGGCGAGCAGCAGATCGCCGGCCTGCCAAACATTTCCGGCTCCCAGCGTCAGCACCGCATCGCCATCGCGCGCGACATCCAACAGTGCCTCGACGCCCCGATCGAGCGAGCCGGCATACGCGGCGGAGCGGTGCCCGAACTGGCGGATACGCTCGGCCACAGCCTCGCCGGTGACGCCTTCGATGGGCTGCTCCGAGGCGGCGTAGATGTCCAGAACGAAGACCGTATCGGCCTGGTGAAAGGCGCGTCCGAAATCGTCGAGCAGATGGAAAGTGCGGGTATAACGGTGCGGCTGGAACAACACGTGGATATGGCGAAAGCCGCACAGGCGCGCGGCGGCCAGAGTGGCGCGGATTTCAGTGGGGTGATGTCCGTAGTCGTCGATGACGGTGATGCCGCGCTCTTTGCCGCGGATCTGGAAACGCCGGTCCACGCCGCTGTAGCTGGCCAGCGCTTCGCGAATCCGATCGGCAGGCACTTCCAGCTCGAGCGCCACCGCCGCGGCCGCGCTGGCATTCAACACGTTGTGGCGGCCGGGGACGCTCAGATGAAAGCGGCCCAGATCGTGCTGCCGGTACCGCAACATGAAATCGCTCGAGAAAGCGCCGCATTCGATTTCACCCGCTTCGAGCGCGGCTTGGGCGCTCGCGCCGTAGGTGATGGTGCGGCGGCGGATGGCGGGCAGGATCCTTTGCACGTTGTCATCGTCCAGGCACACGATGGCGGCGCCGTAGAATGGCACCTTATTGACGAACTCGATGAAGGCGGCGCGGATATCGTCGAGCGTGGCGTAGTGATCCAGGTGCTCGCGGTCAATGTTGGTAACCACCGCCAGGATGGGAGCGAGCTTCAGGAAAGAGCCGTCGCTCTCGTCCGATTCGACCACCAGGAAATCGCTGTGGCCGACACGCGCGTTGGCGCCCCCCATAGTGCCGACTTTGCCGCCGACCACCACGGTGGGGTCGAGCCCGGCATGGTTAAGGATGGTCGCGGTCATGGATGTGGTGGTGGTCTTGCCATGACTGCCGGCGACCGCCACGCCGTATTTGAGGCGCATCAGCTCGGCGAGTAATTCGCCGCGCGGGATCACGGGAATCTGCAGGCGGCGCGCCTCCTGCACTTCCGGATTGTGTTCGTCTACGGCGGAGCTTACCACCAGGGCGCGAGCCCCCGCGACGTTGGCGGCGGCATGACCCTCGTAAATCGAAGCGCCCAGCGTTGCCAGGCGGTCGGTGATGGGGGAGAGCTTCAGATCCGAGCCGCTGATCACGTATCCGAGATTCAGCAGCACCTCGGCGATTCCGCTCATGCCAATGCCGCCGATCCCCGTGAAGTGCAGGTGCTGCCGCTTAAAAAACATTATCTCCTCGTATTGTTCCGGCTTCCGGCGCGCGTGTCAATAAAAATCGTAAGCAGTTACACACTCGCCACCTCCTCCAGAACATCGGCGGCGCGGCGCGCAGCTCCGGGGTGCGCCAGCTCGCGCGCGGCGCGGCCCATGCGATCGATCACGGCGGGGTCGGCAGCCGATTCCGAGACCGTCTGGAACAAGCGCGCGCCGGTCATCTCGCTGTCGGGAACCAGCCATGCGGCGCCGGCGCGCGCGAACGCTTCGGCGTTGCGCAACTGATGCTGGTCGGCGGCAAAAGGGAAAGGCGAGAGGATGGCGGGCTTGCCCGCGGCGGCCAGTTCGGCTACGGCGCCGGCGCCGGAGCGGCAGACAATCAAACGCGCCTGGGCGAAGGCTGCGGGCATATCGGCGATGAACGGCAGCACTTCGCCTGCCAGGCCCGACTCGGCGAACGCGGCGCGCAGTTCCTCGTAAGCCGCCGGACCGCTCTGATGGATGATGCGCAGCGCCAGACCGGATTGCCGGAAGAGCGGCCAGCTTTGGCGCGCCGCCTGGTTCAACGTGCGCGAGCCCTGGCTCCCGCCTGTGATCAGAATCGTAAAGTCCGCGCCGTCCGGCTGCGGCGGCAGAGAGAAAAATTCCTCGCGCACGGGCAAGCCGGTGATTTCGGTGCGGCCTTTCGGAAAGTAGCGGGCGGTTTCCGGGAAACTGATCAGGGCGCGCGCCACGAACCTGGCGATGCGGCGGTTGGTCAAGCCGGGAACGGCATTGGGCTCCATCACCACGACGGGCACGCGGCGGAGCAGCGCGGCAATCACAGGAGGTCCCGCGACGTAGCCGCCCATACTGAAAACAGCCGCAACGCGATTGTCATCGAGCAGGCGGGAAGCCTGTAGAGTGCTGATCGGAAGCTGGAAGAACGTCGTGGCGGTTTGCCGCACGCCGACGCGCTTGAGTCCGCCGATGCGGATGAACTCCAGGCGAAATCCCTCTTTCGGAGCCAGACGGGATTCCAGGCCGCGGTCCGTACCGACGAAGAAAGTTTCCCGCCCGCGCTGGCGAAGCTCCCGTGCGACTGCCAGGGCAGGGATGATATGACCGCCCGTGCCGCCGCCCGCCATCAGGAAAGCTCCTTTGGCGCCATGCCCCGCCGGGCTATCCCGCATGTTCCGAGACATTCATCAAAATTCCTAGCGACGCCAGCGTCGACAACAGCGAACTGCCGCCCGCACTAATCAGGGGTAAGGGGATACCTTTGGTCGGAAGCATGTTGAGAACTACGCTGATGTTCATGAAGCCTTGCACCACGATCATGGTGGTGACGCCGAGCGCCAGGTAGCGGCCAAAGTCGTCGCGCATCATCACCGCGGCGCGCAACCCACGCCAAAAGATCAGCCCAAACGCCAGCAGCACGCCGAGCGTGCCGATCAGGCCCATTTCCTCGCCCACTACCGCGTAGATGAAATCCGTGTGAGCTTCCGGAAGGTAGAGTAGCTTCTGCTTGCCCTGCATCAATCCAGCGCCCACCGGGCCTCCTGCGCCCACAGCGATTTTCGACTGCTCCGCCTGATAGCTGGTATCGCGCGAGGTCAGCGATTTGTGCAGATATTCCTGAATGTGGCCCTGCGGATCGAATCGCGCGATGATCTTGAAGCCGGGATCGAAATGGCCAAGCAGGCGCGCCACGCGGTAGGGCTTGGATGCGATGAAGAAGACCAGGCCGGCCAGCGCGCACCCTGCCGCGATGGCGCAGAAGCGCGCCTGCAGTCCGGCCACGAAGAACACCACGGCCGCGGTCACGCCGAGCACCACGGCGGTGCCCAGGTCGGCTACCACCACCGCCAGAATGACGAGACCAACAGCCAGCGAGGCCGGCACCAGCGTGTAGCGGGTATTGATTGCCGGAGCACGCCGGGTGACGAAGAACGCCAGGAAGACCACCAGCGCGGGTTTGGCCAGCTCGGAAGGTTGCAGGCCGATGGGGCCCAGGCGCAGCCAGCGATGATGCTCCGAATCCATGAAAAAGACCACGGTGAGAAGGATCAGCACCAGGCCGATGGCGGCAAAGGCCACCGTGGGATTCTGAAACTTGCGGTAAGGCGCGCGCTTGAGCGCCATCATGATGGCGAGCGAGGGGATCATCCACAGGCACTGCCGCACCACGAAGTGCCAGTCGGAACCGAACTTCAATTGGGCCATTACAGAAGACGCGCTGTATAAAATGACCATGCCGAAGGCCACCAGGCCGGTGGTGACTCCGAAAAGAGTCCAGTCGGTTTTCAGTTGCTGCCCCATGTTAGTGTCCAGGCTCCAGTTGCCACACCAGATCCTTGAAGACCTGGCCCCGATGTTCGTAGTTCTTGAATTGGTCGAAGCTGGCGCAGGCGGGCGCCAGCAGAACGGTGTCGCCGGGCTGCGCGTGAAGATGGGCGAAGCGCACGGCATGATCTAGCGTTCCAGAGCGCTCGAGGGGTACCGCGCCTTGAAGCTGCTCTGCGATTTTGGGGGCGGCCATGCCGATGAGCAGCGCCGCGCGCCCCTTGGCAGCCAGCGGCCCGCGCAGGCTCGAGAAATCGAGGCCCTTGTCCTTGCCGCCGAGAATTACCCAAACGCCGGAGGAAAAGGCTTCCAGTGCTTTCAGCGCGGCATCCACGCTGGTGGCCTTCGAGTCATTGTAGTAATCGATGCCGTCCAGGCTCCGCACAAATTCGAGGCGATGCTCCACGGCTTGGAAAGTGCGGACCGCGGCGGCAATCGAGCGGAGGGACGCTCCGGCCAGTCGCGCGGCGGCTGCCGCGGCCATAGTGTTTTCGATGTTGTGGCGGCCTCGTATGGGAACTTCCCTGGCGTCCATCAGCAACTCTTCATCGAACCGGATTTGGCCGTCGGCGAGAAAGACACCGGGGGTAACGGCTCGGGTGCTGCTGAACCAGAGCGGCGACGCCACGGTAAGCGAAGCATAGCTCACGCAGGTGGCATCGTCCGCGTTGAGGATAGCGAAGGCGCCGGCTCGCTGTGTTTCAAACAGCCGCGCTTTGGCCGACGCGTAGCGTGCGAAAGTATGGTGACGGTCCAAATGATTCTGGGTGACATTGAGCGCCACGCCGATATGCGCATGGAATTCGGCGATCGTCTCGAGCTGGAAGCTCGAAAGCTCGAGTACGTTCCACTGCCCGGACCGCGAGGTTTCCACCATGGCGGCAACCGGCGTGCCGATGTTTCCGCCCACCTGTACGGGAATGCCGGACTCACGCAGGATGTGGCCGGTAAGCGCAGTAGTGGTGGTCTTGCCGTTGGTTCCAGTGATGGCGATGGTATGGCCCTGGAGGAAGGGCGCGGCTAGCTCGACTTCGCCAATGACGCGAGCACCGCGCTGGCGAGCCGCTTCGAGCGGCAATAAGTCGACGGGGACACCCGGAGAGACAACGATCAAATCGCAGCCCTCGAATACGGAATCGGACTGCTGCGCGAAGGGGACTCCCCAGCGCTCGAGAGCGGCGGCGGCATCGGGAAGCTCGGAAAGTGGCCGGACGTCGGTAGCGCGGACACGAGCCCCCTGCCGCAGCAGCAGGCTGATTGCGGCCAAGCCGGATTTTTCAAGCCCGACGACAAGGGTCCCGGGTGCCGGATGCTGGGTGCTGGCGAGCTTGGTTTCGGGTCCCATGCTCACCTCAGCTTCAGCGTCGTCAGCGCAAACAGCGCCAGCACCAGGCCCGCGATCCAGAAGCGCGCGATGATTTTCGATTCGGTCCAGCCTAGCGCTTCAAAGTGATGGTGCAGGGGAGCCATTTTGAAGATGCGCTTGCCGCGCAACTTGAAACTGCCTACCTGCAGCATGACGGAGAGCGTCTCCAGGACAAAGATGCCGCCGATGAACAGCAGCAGAATCTCCTGCTTGATCAGGATCGCGACAATCGCCAGCGCCGCGCCGAGGCCCAGCGAGCCGACGTCGCCCATGAAGATTTCGGCGGGATGCGCGTTGTACCAGAGAAAGCCCAGGCTCGCCCCCGTCATCGAGCCGCAGAAGATGGTCAGCTCGGAGGTGCGGGCGTTGCGCGCGATTTGCAGGTATTCGGCGAGCGTGGCGTGGCCGCCGGCGTAGGTCAGGACGGTAAGGGCGCCCGATGAGATCACCATCAAGCCGATAGCCAGGCCGTCCAGCCCGTCGGTCAGGTTGACGGCGTTCGAGGAGCCCACCACCACCACGGCCACGAAGATGAAAAAGGGCAGTACGCCCAGCGCATAAGTCCACGGATTGGCGAGTAATGAAGTGATGAGCAGCGTGGGTTTGAACTGTTTCAGGAATGGAACGTTCATGACCGTGGAATAGCCGCCGTACGAACGCATGAACATAAGCACTACGGCGATGAAAAGAGCCAGACTGATCTGGTAAGTCATTTTGCGCCGGCCGCTCAGTCCGAGGTTCTGCTGGTGGGCAATCTTGGCGTAATCGTCCAGGAATCCGACCGTGCCATAGGCCATCAGGGTGTAGATAGCGATCCAGACATACGCGTTGCTGAGGTCGGCCCACAGCAGCGTAGGGATCACAATAGAAATAATGATGAGCACGCCGCCCATGGTAGGCGTGCCTGCTTTTTTCTGGTGCGACCGGGGGCCTTCCTCGCGGATGTACTGGCCGATCTGGAACTGACGCAGTTTGTGGATCAGCCAGGGTCCCAGCGCGACGCAAAGAAAAAGCGCGGTGAGACTGGCGAAGGCGGTGCGCGAAGTAACATAGTGGAAAACACGGAAAGGCCCTATAACCGGCGAGAGCCTTTCGTAGAGCAGGAAGTAGAGCATGATCAGGCCAGTACTTTCTCCATGGCCCGCTCGACTTGGACTCCTCGGGAGCCTTTAAATAAGATGGCGTCGCCAGGGCAGGCGAGTTGGCGCAGAAATTCGCCCGCTGCGGCGGGGTCTTCAAAGAAGTGCGTGGCTGCGGGAGCCATGCCCGCGCGTACGGCTTCTTCGACGATCCAACGGGCGGCGCCGCGCACCCCGATCAGCATATCCAGGCCGCTTGCGGCGGCGCATCGCCCGGCTTGCCGGTGCAGAGATTCAGCGGCTGCACCCAACTCCAGCATTTCACCCAAAACAGCGATATGGCGGCGTGCAGGCGTGGCGTGCAGAACTTCGAGCATGGCGCGCACCGCCTCGGGATTGGAATTGTAGCAGTCGTTCCAGACGATGATGCCGCGGCGCTCGAGGCGCTCACCCCGCATCGGTCCGATGGCGAAGGAGTGCACTGCATCCCGCAGGGTCTCGAGACGAATTTCGAAAACGCGGGCCACGGCGATGGCGGCCAGCAGGTTGAGCACGGCGTGTCTGCCCGCCAACGTCGTGTGGAAATCGACACCATCTACACGGAAGCGAGTGCCATCGGGCTCGACGACGATCTCTTCGGCGCGGACATCGGCGCCGGCGGACAGTCCGAACGAGATAACGGGGCCGCGATGTATTTCGGCGAAGCGCTGTACGCGCGGATCGTCGGCGTTCAGCACAGCAACACCATGGTTGGGATCGAGCGCTTCGATGAGCTCGCGTTTGGCGAGCGCCACACCTTCGATCGAATCAAAAGCTTCCACGTGCGCGTACCCGACGTTGGTGACCACGCCAATATCAGGCACGGCGATGGCCGCCAGTGCGCGGATTTCGCCGCTGTGGTTCATGCCCATTTCGAGGACGCCCACGCGCGCGTCATCCGGCAGGCGAAGGATCGAGAGTGGCACGCCCAAGTGGTTATTGAAGTTGCCCATGCTCTTGCCCACCGGCATCGATACCGAGAGCAGATGCGCAATGGCGTCTTTGGTGGTGGTCTTGCCGGCGCTCCCGGTAACGGCGACGATACGGCCGCCCCAATTGCGCCGGGCCCAGGCCGCCAGTTGCTGAAGAGCGGCAAGCGAATTCCTCACCACCAGTTCGTTGCCATGCGGGGCGCCCGGTACGGGGTGCTCGACTACCACGGCCGCCGCACCTTTTTCGATCGCCAGCGAAACATATTCGTGACCGTCGCGATGCGGCCCGCTCAGCGCAATGAACAGGTCGCCAGGTTCGAGCGTGCGTGTGTCCGCGGACCAGCCAGTCACGGTCACATCGCGGCTTACTCCCGCTAAAGGCGCGCCCAGGACGCTCGCGACGGCGGCGAGTGGCAAAATCATTTCGGCTCCAGATGGTAGCCGAAACCGCGAAGCACTCCGCGGGCCATTTCGCGATCGTCGAAAGCAATAGTCTTATCTTTCAAAACCTGATACGTCTCGTGCCCCTTTCCGGCAAGAATTACAATGTCGCCCGCGCGCGCTTCCTTAATGGCGCGGGCTATGGCAGTGGCACGATCGGGTTCGATGACGTGGGGAACATCGGTGCGGCGTATGCCTACCAGCGCGTCGTTCATGATGGCGAGCGGATCTTCCGAGCGCGGGTTGTCGCTGGTAAGGACCACGAAGTCGCTGTTCTCCGCCGCTACCTGCCCCATCAGGGGACGCTTGGAGCGGTCGCGGTCGCCGCCGCAGCCAAACAACGTGATGATGCGCTTGGGCGCGAGGCCGCGCGCGACTGCGATGGTGTTCTTCAAGGCGTCGTCGGTGTGCGCATAATCCACCACCACGCCAAAAGGTTGCCCTTCGTCGACGCGCTCGAAGCGGCCCGGCACCGCGCGGCACTGGGCGATGCCTTGCACGATAATTTCGGGCGGCAATTCGTAAGTGAGGCCTGCCGAGCAGGCCGCCAGGATGTTATAGACGTTAATCTTGCCCAGCAGCGGCGATTCCACGGTGAAGCGCAGGTTGCGCGTCTGAACTTCGAAGCGCAGGCCCTGCAGGCTCGATGAAATATGGCGTGCCCGCACGGTGGCGCCCTGGCCCAGGCCGTACCACAGCACCTGAGTGTCGGGCGAGAGTTCTAACTTGCGGCACCATTCGTCGTCACGATTCAGTACTGCCCAGTATGGCGGCGGCGCCCCGGCTCCGGAGAACAGGAGTTGCTTGGCGGCGAAATAATCTTCCATCGTGTGATGAAAATCCAGATGGTCGCGAGTCAGATTGGTGAAGATGGCGGTGTGGAAGCGAAGGCCGTACACGCGTCCGAGCGCCAGCGCGTGAGAGGATACTTCCAAGGTAGCGTGGGTACCGCCGCGTTCCAGCAGCGTAGCGAACAAGCGGTCGAGGTCCAGCGATTCCGGCGTGGTGTTGACCGCGGGAAGAACCTGCCCGGCCAGATGATATTCGATGGTGCCTATCAGCGCGGTGGTGTTGCCGGCGGCGCGCAGTATGGAATCTACCAGGAACGATGTAGTGGTCTTGCCATTGGTACCGGTGATACCGGTAAGCGCGATGCGCTCGGCGGGCCGGCCATAAAAATTATGGGATGCCAGGGCGAGCGCCTGCCGGCCATGCTCGACCTTGATCCAAGGCACGGAAATGCCGTCGATGGCCGCAGACTCGCCAGCCACCGCCACTGCGCCACGCTGTATAGCATCGCGCGCAAACTCGCGGCCATCGGCGCGAGCGCCTGGAAATGCGAAAAACAGGAAGCCGGGCTTCACGCGGCGCGAATCGTAGTCCAGACCCTCGAGGCGGATTTGGGAAGGTTGCGGCGAAAGGGGCGTCTTTAGCCGAACCCCCGCGAGTATCTCACCCAAGGTCATTTGACAAATCCGACTCGAATCCTTTCTCCTGGATGTAGGATTCCGCCGGGAGGGGGCGCCTGTGTACGCGCGATACCGACGCCGGTCAGCGAAACGGCCAGACCCTGCGCCTGCGCCTCGGCCACCACCGCCCGCTTGGACAGACCCTCGAAATTCGGGACCTTAGGTCCATCTGCTACAGCCGCGGGCACAGCCGCTGCCGGGGTCGCTTCCACCAACGGCGCGGCCGGAGCCGGCGTTTGAGGTTGGCCGGCAGCCTCCTCCAGCACATTCGGCTCGGAAGGATCGGGGTTGGGAATGGCGAGATCGTTCAGTTCCGCGACCTGAGTGGCGGGCGCGGTCTCGATCGGAGTGTCCGGCAAATCCTTCGGCACGTCCAACACCCGTAACGTTTCGGTGGCGACCGCACGAAAGATCGGACCGGATACAGGGCCGCCAAAGCCGGCAGAGCCGCCGTGCGTTCCGTTCACCGTTACTACTACCACAATAGCCGGATTCGCGACGGGCGCGAACCCCATGAAGGACGCGTTGTAACTGTGCGTATAGTGGCGCGTGTCGAAGTCATAAATCTGCGCGGAGCCCGTCTTACCGGCGGCCGAATAACCCTGCAGATTGGCATACCTGCGGCCCGTTCCGAACAAGACCACGCCTTCCATCATCTGACGCATGGTGATGGCAGTTTCCGGTTGCAGCACGCGGCGCGGAGAAACCGTGGGGGTGACCTGATCTCCGGCTCGCAGGATCAGTCGCGGCCGCACCAGCAGACCGCCGTTGGCTATTACCGAACAGGCTTGCGCCAGTTGCACGGTAGTGACGCCGATTTCATGGCCCATGGATATCGAGCTCAAAGATGTCTTGCCCCAGCGCGTGAGCTTGCGTACCATCCCGGGCGACTCGGCAGGCAGCGGAACCCCGCTGCGCTCTCCGAAACCGAAGCGGCGAACATAACTATAAAGGTTATTCTGGCCGACGCGCATGCCGATCTGTATGGCTCCGATGTTGCTCGATTTGGCGAGCACCATGGCCATGGGCATGACGCCGTATGCGCCGTGGGCTTCATGAATGGTGCGGCCGAACAAGGTGATGCTGCCGCCGCCGCAATTGATCATGCTCCCCGGCCGCAGAGTAGTGGTCTCGAGGGCGGAGGAGAGAGTGATGACTTTGAAGACTGAACCCGGCTCGAAGGGCACCGAGACCGCGTGATTGAAACGTACGGAAGCTTTCTCGCCGGGACTCGGCGGCTGGCTGGGATCGAAGTCCGGGTAACTCGCCATAGCCAGGATATCGCCCGTGTGGGGGTCCATAACTACTACACTGCCGCTATCGGCATGGGCGTCCTGAACAGCGCGTGCGATGGCGCGCTCAGCGGGAAACTGGATGCGCTCGTCGATGGTGAGCGAAACCGCGCTTCCCGGACGCGGCTCCGTTTCGATTTGAGAATCAATGCCGCGCCCCTTGGCGTCGGTGAGGACGCGCACGGCTCCGGGCACGCCGCGCAATTGGGACTCGAGGCTTTTCTCAACACCCCATTGGCCCTTGTCTTCGCCATTGATGGCGCCCACTACGTGCGCGGCCAGGGTGTGCTTCGGATAGTCTCTGCGGTATTCGGTGGCGAACTGGATCCAATCGAGATGCAGGCTGCGCAGCCGCTCGGCCTGGGCCGGCTCGATCCTGTGCGCAATCCACATGTAGCCTTTACTGTGGCGCGCGTACCACTGCATGCGCTCATAGAGCGCCGCGCGGTCGAGGTTGAGTTCACCCGAGAGGATGCCGGCGGCAACCTGCAGATCCGGGGCTTGCAGCGGATCGATATAGACCGAATCCATGGGAACGCTCATGGCCAGTACCTGGCCGGTACGATCGAAGATGGAGCCGCGCGGCGCAGGGATGGTCTGCAGGCGCTCCTGCTGTTTGCGAGCCATGCGCAGATAGCCGGCGTGGTGGACGACTTGCAAGCTGATCAACTGAGCGAAAATGAGCGCGCCCCAAAGCAGGACGGCGATGGCGACCCACGTGAGACGCTTATCGGCTTTGGTTCTCATGCCGGGACTCATGACAGCCAACCCCCTGGGCTAAATTGGAAATCAGTGCCTGTTCAGCGCCAGTTTGCCGTCGCCCCTGGGATCGAGATGCACGACCTGGCCGGGCACCGGCGTTTGCATATCGCGGCTGGCAGCAAGGGCCTGGAGACGCTCGCGGCTGGTTAAGTGAGCTTCGTCTACATCCAGCAGGCGGCGTTCGTTGAGAAGACGCTGTTCTTCCTGCTTGAGAGTCTGCAAGTGGTAACCGGCGAAGATGTTGGCCACGCCGGGAGCGAGTAAGCCGGTGAGCAATGCGGCCAGCACGCAGGCGATGCCGATGAAGGTCCAACACTCGCCGCGCGAACGCGGATCAGGTTGGCGAATCACACGGGTGTTGTCGATGTTCTTACAGAACAGGTAAATGTCTTCGTTCGGTAGTGCCCGCAAACGGAATAAGTCGTCCACAGGTACAGGCCGGGTATTGGGGGCGTGGCTCGCGGCGGAAGCCTGCGCCAGGGGTCTCCGAAATAAAGTTGCCAGTGTTGCCATGATTCTCGTTACCTCATCTCATCTCCAGAGCCCGCAACTTTGCGCTGCGCGACGCCGGATTCAAACCTGTTTCCTGTTCTGTAGGCGCCATGGGGCGCTTGGTCAGGATTACCGCGCGACCCTCCAGGGCCAGACTGCGGAATCTTTCCTTGACTTGCCGGTCCTCCAAAGACATGAAGGAAACCACTACCATGCGGCCAGCGCTCGATAACAGCTCCGGCCCAATGGCGAGCAGCCGCTCCAGCTCGCCCTGTTCATCGTTCACGAACCTGCGTAAGGCCAGGAAGGTGCGTGTAGCAGGATGCAAACGATTCGTTCGGGGCACGACCCGCTCCACTACCCCGGCCAGGTGTAGTGTGCTCCGTATGGGCCGTGCCCGAACGATTGCTCTGGCTATCTTCCGCGCCCTCCTTTCTTCGCCTAACTGATAGATCAGGTCGGCGATCGCCTTCTCGGCGTACTGATTGACCAGGTCCGCCGCCGCAATGCCGGTGGATTGATCCATCCGCATATCGAGCGGCCCCTCGGCCAGAAATGAAAATCCGCGCGCCGGATCGGTGAGCTGATACCGGCTCACACCCAGATCGGCCACCAGGCCGTTCACCTGCTGTACTCCACAGGCCGTCAGCGCTTCGTAGATTTGCGAAAAAACGCCCTGGTGATAACAAATTCGTTCGGCCCATGCGGCCGTATTGGTCCTGGCTAATTCCAGCGACTGCCGGTCGCGATCGTTGGCGATTACTTTTCCGGCGGTCAAGCGCCGCGCGATCTCCGCGGTATAACCACCGAGTCCCGCGGTGGCGTCCAGATACACACCCTCGGGCCGGATCGCCAGGAACTCGATCGCCTCCGCGGCCATGACTGGGAAGTGCATAAGCCATTACTTGAGCCCCGCCCGCTGCAGTAGTTTGAGATCGGCCTCGGGAGACTTGGCGGACTGTTCCCGGCGCGCCTGGTAAGTAGCTTCGCTTAGCACCTGTATGCTGCCCTTGTAAGCCTGCAGCCGGACCGTCTGATCTTCCAGATTCAGGTCGCGACGCAGTTCGGTCGAGAACTGAATGCGGCCTTGCGAGTCCATCTCCGCCTCCGCGCCGAGATCGGCCGCGGTGAAGGCTATGTTCTCGGCGGTAGCAGGGTCGTCGGTATAGTTTTCAAAGAACTTTTCGTTTTCCTTCCAGACAGCGATCGGATATATTGTTGCTATGCGACGATCCAGACTCGTGACAAACAGCCTTTTTTCAGGCAAGGCGCCGAGGCACCGCTGGAACTCGGCCGGAAGTTTGAGGCGGCCCTTGTCGTCTAGCCGGGCCGGATACATGCCTCGGGGGAATTCTGCCGTAAGTGTACCCTGAGCCGTTTCATCTCCCACTTCTGATCCACTTTCAGGCCATTTTGGGCCACAACAAATTGTGGCACAAGCTCTTCGGGTATTGCAAGAGAAATTTATAAGAAAGTACTGATTGGATTTGAGTTAGTGATCTACTAGGCCATGCAGTGACGGTCCAGCATACCCCAAGATATAGGTTTTTAGGCGAATACAAGGCGAATAGCGGAAAGTCGCGGACCGTCCCTTCAGCAAACTACCGCGAAACTTTTTTTGGCGCGGGTTTTTCCACAGGCCCAGGGGCCTGCTTGACGGGCTGTTTGTCGTCCTGGTCGGGCTTCACGAGATACTGCACCACCAGCGAGATCCGGCGGTTAGAGGCATCGTCGGGAGTCTTCGGTTTACGCAGGTGCTGGTCGGCATAGCCCCGTACCTGCGAGACCTGCCGTAGGCCTAAGCCGTTCTGTTGCATCACGCGGCGAGCGGCGTTGGATCGATCGGCGGAAAGTTCCCAATTACTGTAATTGCCGCCGCCGGCGTACGGTTTGGAGTCCGTGTGGCCTTCGATCGATACAGTGTTTGGAAGTTTGCTCATCTCGTGCGCCAGCAGAATCAGAATCTGCTTACCATCATCGCTCGGCTCTGAGATGCCGCTCGGAAAGAAGGTGCCCTTTTCGCTCTCCAGCAGCTCGATGCGCAGACCTTCGGCGGTGACCGTCATTTCAATCTGCTTCTTGAGCTTCTCGAAATCGGTTACCTTGCGGACAGCCTTCTGCAGCTCCTCTTTGAGCATGTTCATGTTGTCTTTGGTCAGGGTGAAGTTCTCTCCCGATCCAACCTGCCCGCTGCCAACCTTCTTGGAAGTGCCCGTGGGATCTTTGAAATACCCGCCGATGGCCTCCTGAGTCTGCTTGCTGGTGTTGAGCAACCACAGCACGATGAACAGCGCCATCATGGCAGTGACAAAGTCGGCATAAGCGACCTTCCACGCGCCGCCATGGTGGCCGCCGTGAGCGGATTTTTTTCGAATGATAATAACGGGACGCGGCGCCATGGATCGACCTTCCTACGCGGCCACAGCCTGCGGTTCTTTCTTGCGGCACAGGCCTTCCAAGTCCTGAAAGGTGGGCCTGACATAGCCCGGAACGGCGCGCCTGCCCACCTCGACCGCCAGGATGGGAGCCGTACCCTTAATGAAACTCGCCATGGTGGTGCGCAGAACGTGGTAATACGCCTTCTCGTCCTCTGCTGTTTTCGCCATGTTGGCTGCGATTGGTCCTAACAGACCGTAACAAAGCAGAATGCCGAGAAAGGTCCCCACCAGAGCCGCCGCCACCTTATGACCGATTTCTTCCGGAGGACCGCCGAGAGCTCCCATAGTGATGACCACGCCCAGCACAGCCGCGACAATCCCGAGGCCTGGCAGCGAGTCCGCTACACTGCTCAAGGCAGCCACGGACGCAGTGGATTCGTGATGATGCACTTCCATGTCCTGCTCCATAATCTGATCGATATCGAACGGATCGAGCGCGCCGCTGGTAGCGGTGCGCATGGTATCGCAGATGAAATCGCGGACATGGTGGTCCTTCATCACGGAAGGGAAGGCGGAAAAGGTCGCGCTCTTGACTGGGTCGTCGATATCGGCCTCGATCGCCGAGAGCCCCTCGCGACGGGCCCGGCCGAATAGATCATAGAGCATCTTCAGAGAATCGGAGTAGAGCTTTTTGGTATACCTCGAGCCTTTGAACACTCCGATAACGCCCTGCAGGATCTGCTTCAGAACCTGGAGCGGATTGGCGATCAGCAGGGTTCCGGCGGCCGCGCCGCAAATGATGACCACCTCCGCTGGCTGCACCAGGACCAGTAAGGGCCCTTTTTCCATCAGATAGCCGGCAATCACGGCTCCGAAGACAACGACAATCCCGATGATCGAAAACATAAGGTCCTTTCAATTAATCAATCTGGCTAATGGCTTTCAGCCGACCACTACATGGTCCCCATGTTGGAGCAGGCTGGCGCCGAGCGCCTGGTCGGCCCGCTCGAGTACCGCTTCCGGCGTGTCACTGGCGCGTACCATGGTTCCGCCTATGGATAAAGTTACCGAGATCCGGTCGCCCCACCACGGGATGGCATCCAGGCTGACAAGCCGTTTCAACAGCCCGGCGGTCTTCATCAGTGTATCGGCGGCCGAATTCTCGAGCATGGCCGTGAATCTGGCGTTGGATGCTCCCGAACCGCCGCCAATCATGCCGTCCTGGCCGAGGTTCCTGGAGAGTGTTCGCGCGGTGACCTGTAAGACGGTAGTCACTGCCTGATAGCCATATCTGTGGCGCACACTCTCCAGTCCGTCGATAGCGATGCTGAGAATTCCAAAAGGAATATGACCTGTCTCGAAATCTTCCAATCGGGCACGCAGGCGGGCCAGAACCCCCGGACGATCGGGCACGTCGGCCGCGTTGTGCGTCGCAACAGTTGACTGGAAACGACAGGGATGGATCTCGGCGACGGGAAGCAGCGGACGTTGTTCCAGGCACTCTGCCGCACCGACGCTGACGCCGTGTTCGTCCCGGACAGCAACAGTTCGAACGCGTACGGGAATGCGCTGCCCGTCCTTATGCCGCATGAAGATATCCAGTTCTCCCGGCTGGCCGCTGTGAATGGTTTCGAGCAACGGACAGGCGATCGCCTCTTCGCCGGCGCTGCCGTCGCAGTCGAGCATCAGATCGTCGTAACAGGCGCGTCCGATCATCTCCTGGCGGAGATAGCCCGTGAGTCTCTCAGCGCCATCGTTCCACAGGGTGATGCGGCGATTGCGGTCCACCAGGTAGACACCTGTGGGCAAGCTTTCCAGTACACTCCGATAGACTTCCGGGGACAATTCCGCCACTTTGATCCTCAAGTTCAGTATCGGCAGGTACGGCAAAAAAAATTACCATGGGAGCCACGCAGTGGTATACTCGCTCAAAACACAACTGGACTTTGTCCACGCCGGCGTGTAGCGGAGGCTGTGGGTACGCCAGAAATGCGGCGGGCCGGGTTTGCCCGGCCCCACCGGACCTGTTGGTCAGTTAGCTACGGGTTGGCGCCTAGGACGGCCAGCGGCGTCCGGCAATTCCCGAATTTTTCCTGGCAGGCTCCGGTTCGGGCGCGTTCGAAATGTGCCCGGGCTGGGCCGGCCCGAAATTGAGCTCACCTTCCTGGAATGAGATGGGGCGGTCCGTAACCATTTCTACGGTGCTGCCCTTGGGGAGCACCACGTCGGGACCCCGTGAAAGCAGCACGCCCATCAGGCCGGCAGTGGCCCCCGCAGCGGCGCCGATGCCGGCGCCCATACCCACTTCGTGCGCAGCGCTGCCCGCGATAAGCCCGATGGAAGTACCCGCCGCGGCGGTCTCGGCGACGGTGCGCGCTTCGGCGGCTTTGTCGCCCTCTCCGCTGATTTTGCCCTCGGCGCGATCCAACTGCTCACTGTTGCGGCCATCCACGCCGCTCACGCGGGCGCGGAAATCGCGCATCACGCCATTGGGGAGCGTAAGCGAGTCGAAGCGCAGGAACAACTCGGCGCGGCCTTTGCCGTGCCAGTCCTTATTGCGGCGCTCCGGACGCTTGACCTGCGTTAACGTCCCAGCCACGTAACTGCCCGCCGGAATCACGATGCGGCTGTTGACCACGATGGGAAATACAGTCTCGAGATACACGCGGTCGCCTTCGATCGAGTGCTTCGTGCCTACGCTGTTCAGCAGGTCGAGGGGAATTTTCGTGCCGGGCGTGACAATGTACTCGCCAGGCTTGGCGGTCGGCTCCTCGGCAGCAATTACGCGAGCCACACTCAACAGCATGGCCAATAGGCAACTCACCCGCATGCGCACTCCTGCATTTATTCTACGTTATTTGCCCGGCGCGCAATGCCTCAGATCACTTCGCGGGCAGGAGGATGCCGGACGCGCTGACGGAATCTCCGAGGGCTATGCGGATTTCAGGGTTAGCGGTGAGCTGTTGCGGCAGCTTGACGTTTACCTGGTACAAGCCGGCGTAGCCGGGGGCCACGCCGGCGTAGAGGATGGATCCGGAATCGATGGCTGTGCCGGCGATCGAGACGCTGAACTGCTGCATGTTGCAGATCCACTGGGCGGCCAAAGGTAGTACTCCGTTCTCGATGCCATCGCTCGGGCAGGGTGCGCCGGCCTGCGGAGTCCAGCCCGAAGCCTGATCGTAGGTCCAGCCCAATCCGGCGGGGTATACCCATCCGAGCCCGGTGGCGTACAGTACGATGACTTCTCCCCCGGTCGCGGGAGCGCTGGCAGTGATTACGGAACCATCCGCATGGGTGGCGACGGCCAGATTGCTGGAAGTCTGAAACAGCGCCGGCGCGGCGGTATCCACAGTGATCTGGACCACCGGTCCGGATGCGCCGTCGCGCGCCAGCCAGAGGCTCAACACTCCCGGCCTCAGATTACTGGGAATCAACAGGTTCACCTGCGTCGGCGAAACATAGTAGAGTGCCGCGGGGTAGTCCGCCACAAAGACCTGCACGCCGCCAAGCGCCGTCGGAAGTTGACCGTTAATCAGGTCGGAGCTCTGCAGGGCGACCGTGTTCCAGGAAAGAGATCCTCCCGCGGTGAACAGAGTCACGATGGTATTCGGAGCGAAGCCTGGCTTGAAACTGGCTCCATTCAACAGGTCCGCGGAAGAATAGGTCGGATAATTCGGCTGCGCGCAGAGACTGGCTGCCATGAGCAGAGCGGCAAGAAAGATTTTCACGGCAATAATACAGTGGCCGCGCGCCTCGCGAAATATCAGGGTTTTTGCTCGTCCCGTTTGGCCGCGTGCACTTCACGATAGACTTCGAGCACCTGCCGGGCGGTGCGCTCCCAGCTAAAACGCGCGGCCTGAGTCTTGCCTTTGGCGATCAGCCCCCGGCGCAACTCCTCGTCGAGCAGCACCTCCTGAATGCCGCGCGCGATTTCGAAGACGTTCTCCGGATTCACCAGGAAAGCGGCATCGCCAACCACCTCGAGCAGCGCGCTGACGTTGGAGGCCACCACGGGCGTGCCGGAGGCCATAGCCTCGAGCGGCGGGAGTCCGAAGCCTTCGTAGAGCGAAGGAAAGACAAACGCGGCGGCGCTCTCGAAGAAGACACGCAGCGTGTCGAATGGGACGAAGCCGAGAAAACGCACGGAGCGCTCCACGCGCGTCTGCATCACGGCGCGGCGCACGGACGGAAAGCGCGAGACCTCATCGCCGATGATGATGAGGTGCAGATCGCCGTAAACCGGATGCCGCGAGAGCTGCTCGCGAGCCACCGCGAAGGCTTCCACCAGGCGCGGAATGTTTTTCTGCGGCCGAATATTGCCCGCGTATAACAGGAAGGGATAGTTGATCTGGTAGCGCTCGAGGATGCGCGCGCGCTCCAGTTGTTCGCGCTGGGGGCCGGCGGCGCGCGCATCGGTCGGCCGCAGCGGGCGGAAGAACTCCGGGTTGGGAGCGTTGTAGGCGAGGCTGATGCGCTCCTCCGGAATACCCAGGGCTTCGCTTACATCGCGCCTGGTGGCCTCCGAGACGGCGATGATCCGCCTGGCGCGCAACAATCCGCGGCGCAGCAGGAAGCGGCGAAGGTCCATGTGTATGCCCGAACGGTTTTCAAAGAGCAGGCTGGCCATGTCGTGTATGGTCACCACGTAGGGCTCCATCATGAGCAGCGGAACCCGATTCAAGGGTATGTGTACTAAGTCGGGCGCGAGCCGGTGCAGGAATAGCGGGAAGGCGACGTGATTCAGGTAATACGAGTCCGTGGTACGGTACACGGTGGTCTTGAAGTTCGGCGGAAGGCCGGAGAAGACCCGCACATCCTCGGGCAGCGCCACCAGGATATAGTCGTCGGATTGATCGATGGCGGCCAGGGCGTTCAACAGGCCGCGGATGTAAGTGCCAATGCCGAAATCCCGCACACGGCGAACGTCAGCCACGATGCGCAGGGGCATGGCCCGATGTCAGGCCCGCGCCAAGGCCGCCTGGCGCTTCCACTCGTACAGCGGAAACTTATCGGTGAGCGCCGCAACCCGGCGCCCCACGGCGGCAATGGCGTCGTCCGATGAAATGTGATGCAGAACTTCAGCGATGAGCGCGGCCACCTCGCGCATCTCAGGCTCGCGGAAGCCGCGCGTGGTCACGGCCGGACTGCCCAACCGTATGCCGCTGGGATTGAGCGGCGGGTTCACGTCGAACGGAATGGCGTTTTTGTTGACGGTGATGCGGCCGCGATCGAGGGCCGCCTCGGCCTCTTTGCCGCGTATCCCCTTGGAGAAGACATCGAGCAGCATCACGTGCGTGTCGGTGCCACCGGAGACCACGCGGAAGCCCTCATCCATAAGGGAACGCGCGAGAGTCTGCGCATTGGCCACCACCTGCTTCTGATAATCCACGAAGCCCGGCGCCATGGCTTCCAGGAAGCATACTGCCTTGGCCGCGATGATGTGCACCAGAGGACCGCCCTGAAATCCCGGGAAGACCGTCTTGTCGATGGCCGCGGCGTATTGCTCCTTGCAAAGGATCAGCCCGCCGCGCGGACCGCGCAGCGTCTTGTGCGTGGTGGTGGTGACGATGTCGGCGAACTGGCAGGGATTGGGGTGCAGCCCGGCGGCGACCAGGCCGGAGATGTGCGCCATATCTACCAGGAAAACGGCGCCCACCGAATCGGCCGCCTTGCGGAAGCGGGCGAAATCGAGGATGCGCGAATATGCGCTGGCGCCGGCGACGATCATCTTCGGCTTATGCTCGAGCGCCAGGCGATCGAGCTCGTCGTAATCGATGCGCTCGTCTTCTTTGCGCACGCCATAGGGAACTACGTGATAGGTCTTGCCTGAAAAGTTGAGCTTGTGGCCGTGCGTCAGGTGCCCGCCATGGGCGAGATTCAAGCCCAGCATGGTATCGCCCGGCTGAAGCACAGCGCTGTAGGCCGCCTGGTTGGCCTGCGAGCCCGAATGCGGCTGGACGTTGGCATGTTCGGCGCCGAACAGTTTTTTGGCCCGCTCGCGCGCCAGGTTTTCTACCGTATCGCTAAACTCGCAGCCGCCATAGTAACGCTTGCCGGGATAGCCTTCCGCGTACTTGTTCGTAAATACGCTGCCGGATGCCTCGAGCACCGCTTCGGACGTGAAATTCTCACTGGCGATCAGCTCGAGTTGGGAGTGCTGCCGCTCGGCTTCGCGCAGGATAGCCTGATAGATATCGGGGTCCACGTCGGCCAGGGGCCGCGACATTCTTTGGGTTTCGGGCGTGGTCTTCATAGAGCGGGGTAACTACGATTCTAACATGCTAAACTGGACGCTCCTTCATGCTCTGGAGCAAACTATTTATCCCCACATTGCGCGAGACTCCCGCCGAAGCGGAGGTAGTCAGCCATCAATTGTTGCTGCGCGCCGGCTACATACGTCAGGTGTCGGCCGGCATCTATAGCTACTTGTTTCTGGCGCAACGCTCGCTCCTGAAAATCACCGCGATCGTGCGCGCGGAGATGGATGCCATAGGTGCGCAGGAGATGCTCTATCCGGCGCTCAACCCCGCTGAGCTGTGGCAGGAATCCGGGCGATGGGAAGCCATGGGCGACAACATGTTCCGCCTGAAGGACCGCTTCGGCCGTGACCTGTGTCTGGGCATGACGCACGAAGAAGTAGTCACGGCGACGGCGCGCGGCGAGCTGCGCAGCTACAAACAACTGCCGCAGATCTGGTATCAGATACAGACTAAGTTCCGCGATGAGGCGCGGCCTAAGTCGGGATTGCTGCGCGTGCGGCAGTTCATCATGAAAGACTCTTACTCGTTCGATATGGATGCTGCCGGACTGGACAGCGCTTATCAGAAGCACTACCGGGCTTATTGCCGCATCTTTGAGCGTTGCGGCCTGGCATACCTGGTGGTGGAAGCGCATTCGGGCGCCATGGGCGGAAGTCAGTCGCACGAGTTTATGGTGGAGTCGGAGGCAGGCGAGGATTTCATTGTGATGTGCCGCAAGTGCGGCTACTCGGCGAATCGCGAGAAGGCCATCTCGCGGGCGGCTGCGCCGCATGGGCCCGACATCGATGGCGATCTCACGCCGGAGGCTTTTCATACGCCGGGACGCAAGACCATTGCCGAGGTCAGCGAGTTCACCGGCCTGCCGGAGACTTCGCAGATCAAGAGCCTGGTCCTGGTAGCGGACGGCAAGACCATCCTGGTGCTGCTGCGCGGCGACCATCAGCTCAGCGAAACCAAATTCGGCGCGGCCGCGGGCGATTCCGGATTTCGTCCGGCGCGCCCCGACGAGGTTCGCAGTGCCTTCGGCGCCGAGGGAGGCTCGCTCGGCCCGGTCGGCATTACACAGTTGACCATCCTCGCCGACAACGCGCTCGAAGGGCGGCGCAACATGATTGCCGGCGCGAATCAGGACGACTATCACCTGCGCCATGTCACGCCCGGCGAAGATTTTCACGCCGCGTTTCGGGACTTGCGGCAGGTGGAAGCGGACGACGCCTGCACGGTTTGCGGCCAGCCCCTCGAGATCCGCAAGACCGTGGAGATCGGCCATATCTTCAAGTTGGGCTATCGATATTCCGAATCCATGGGACTGCATGTGACCGGCGCCGATGGCGAAGAAGTAACTCCGATCATGGGGTCCTATGGCATCGGTATCGAGCGCATTCTGAGCGCGGCCATTGAGCTCTATCACGACAAGGATGGCATGAGCCTTCCGCCCGCCATCGCGCCGTTCACGGTGGTGATCACGCCGGTCAACATTGCCGCCGCGGAGCAGAAGAAAGCCGCCGGGGAGATCTATCGCGCGTGCCTCGCCTTGGGGCTCGACGCCCTGCTGGACGATCGCGATGAGCGGCCCGGAGTGAAATTCAAGGATGCGGATTTGATCGGCGTGCCGTTCCGGATCACGGTGGGCAAGAAACTGGCCGGCGGCATTGTGGAGCTGGTGGAGCGCCGCGGCAGGCAATCGACCGACGTTGCGGCTGCGGATGCCGCCGCCGTGGTGGCCGCGCGCGCGAAGGAAGCGACTCATGGAGATTGACTGGGAGCAGATTCGCGGCGAGTTCCCTGCCTTGTCGCAATGGACCTATTTGAACACGGCCACCTTCGGCCAGATGCCGCGATGCGCGGTCGAGGCCGTGGCACGGCACTTTGCGCGGCGTGACGCCCTGGCGTGTTCCGACTTCATGGATTGGTTCAACGACGCCGATCGCTTACGCGCGCGGGTAGCCGGATTCATCCACTGCCAGCCCGCGGACATCGCCTTCGTGCAGAGCGCATCCGCCGGATTGTCGCTGCTGCTGGGCGGCCTGGATTGGACGGCCGGGGACCAGATTGTGACGCTCGAGGACGAGTTTCCCAATCATTACTACTACCCGTCGGTCTTGGGCGGCCGTGGCGTGGAGTTCGTGGAGACGGCGTTCGATCGGTTCTACGATTGCCTCACGCCACGCACGCGGCTGGTGGCCATTAGCACCGTGAATTATTCGACCGGATTCCGCGCGCCGCTCGAAGAAGTTTCGGCGGAACTGCGCCGGCGCGGCATTCTGCTCTATCTGGATGGGACGCAGAGCCTGGGCGCGCTGCGCTTCGACGCCGGGAGCGTTCAGCCCGATTTGTTTTCCGTGGACGCTTACAAATGGCTGCTCTCGCCCAATGGCGTGAGTTTCCTGTATGTGAGTCCGGAGCTGCGCGAGCGGTTGTCGCCCGCCGTGATCGGCTGGCGCAGCGATCGCCATTGGCGCAATCATGAAAATCTGGTGCACGGCCCGTTTCAGTTCGCCAGTGACGCCGAGAAGTACGAAGGCGGGATGCTGCCGTTCGCTCTGCTCTACGCGTTGGACGCGGTGATTGAGATGTTACAGGCGATCGGCCCGGAACAGATCGAGCGGCGGGTCATGGAGTTGGCCGATAATGCGCGCGCGGTGTTGCGCGACGCAGGCGCGGAATTGCTTTCCGAAGACTCACCTATAGTTACCGCGCGCTTTCCGGGGTGGGATGCTTCGGCCCTGGTCAGAGATCTGCAATCGTCCAAGGTGCTGGTAGCAGCGCGGCATGGGAATTTGCGGGTGTCGCCGCATTTTTATAATAACGATGCGGACCTGGAGCGGCTGCGGGAAGTGCTGGCCGCTAAGCTGTCCTATTCCGTCAGTGCAAATATAGTGCCTTCTCCGTAGAGTCCACCGGAATAGGTCATGCCGTAAAGAACGCCGCCGCTCCCGATTACCAAACCGCTTGGATGATATCCATCCGGGCCGCCTATGAACATGTACAGCAGTACCTCTGTCCAGGCGGCGCCTGGAAAAGCTGGCGGCTCCAGAGCGAAGGCAGTCTCACCCACCCGAGTCGTGCCATACAGCACCCCGGTCTCGCCTAATGTCAGCGGTGACGGTGCAGGATATTCGTCTCCTTGCGCTGGGAACTCATGCACCACGTTGTGAATCCAGGGGCCGCCCGGAGAAGATGGCGGCGTCAGCGAGTAAGCTGCCACAGAGGTGGCGCCATAGAGCACCCCACCTTCGCCGATCACTACGCCTGTCTGCGGCGCCTGCCCGCCACCGGCAGGAAAGCTGTACAGCTCGGTCTCGGTCCACGTTCCACCCGGAATCATTGGCGGGGCCAGTGCGAACACAACGCCATAGCCGAAAGCTCCACCCAACCCGGTGGTTCCGTACAGAACACCCCCGCTTCCCATCGCCACACCTGTGTATGCGCCGCCATCCTGAAATGAATAGAGTACCTTGTGGGCCCACTCGCCGCCTGGCGTGGCCGGGGGTACCAGCGCGAACACTGTTCCAGCATCTGACGCCCCCCCTCCATACGTTGTGCCGAAGAGAGTACCTGTGGGGCCAATCGTCAGACCATTCGGACCTACGCCACCGTAAGAACAGCATGGAAAGCAGTAGACGGATTCGGTCCATTGACCGCCCGGCAATGCCGGAGGCGTCAATGAGAATACTGTGCCAACATTATTAACGCCATAGTATAGGGTAGCGCCATAGAGCACTCCGCCAGCGCCGATCACTAAAGCGGTGTTGGGGTTAGCGCCGTCGCCGCTGTCCCCTTGGAAGCTGTAGAGTACGGTCTCAGTCCAGGAACTACCGGGTGAGGCCGGCGGAGTCAGCGAAAACACCGTGCCGTGGTTAAATTCGCCGCCATAAGCAGTAGTCCCGTAGAGCACGCCGCCACTGCCGATTACCAGCCCCTCGGGAACAACCCCATTGGAACCAACGCCCGTGAAGTTATAAATTGTGGTCAGGCTGGGTGGCGGAATCTGAGCCGCGCCATAACCACTGCAGATGAGCAGCGCTGTTAATATCCGCCGAATCGCCATCTGGACATTCTAGCCTGATCGTCTCGAAACTAAAATGAAGACTTGCTGACTCTGCCCTCCATTCTGTTCGGCGCGTTCTTCGCCCTCGCTGTTGCCTGGACGCTGGGGTGCGCGTGCCTATATCGGCTGCCAGTTCCGCGCACCGTCACGCTGGCAGTGGGCGCAGCGGCGGAGAGCGGTCTGGTATTCCTGCTGCTGCTGGCCGGCGCCGGCAATCGCATAGCGTTCGTGTTGGTGGGCGTGGCATGTGTGGCGCTGCTGGTGCGCCTGCGAAGCCGTGCGCCAAGGCTCGATGACGCTGTCAAATCTCCGGCGGACCGTGTGACGGTGTGGTTGGCAGCCGCCCTCCTGGCGTCCTATGGCGTTTTGTACCTGGTCAATGCGATGGCCCCGGAAGTGGAGCCCGACGCCGCCGGGTATCATCTCGGCCTGGTCTCGGAATACGTGCGGCTGGGCCGTTTTCCAAGCCGTGTGGGCTTCTATGAAATGATGCCGCAGGGTCTGGAGATGCTGTTCGTACCGGCTTTCGCTTTCGGACGGCATTCGGCGGCCAAGCTGGTGCATTTCGCGTTTCTTCTCGCCACTATTCCACTGCTGTTGCGCATCGGCCGGCGGCTGGAGCTTCCGGATCGCGTGGCGTGGATTGCCGCAATCATCTACTTCTGCGCGCCGGTGGTGGGCGTCAGCGGCACGTCCGCCTATAACGATGCGGCACTGGTTTTCTTTGTTCTGGCGACGTTTTATTTGCTGCTGGTGTGGCGCGATACGCGCGACGCGCGGTATCTGGTGCCCGCGGGTATCACGGCCGGTTTCTGTTATGCGATCAAGATGCCGGGCATACTCGTGCTGCCGCTGGCGGTGGTCTTTGTGATGGTGGAGATGCGGGCTATGCGCAATCGCGATGTTTTGCGCGTAGCGGCTGCCGGCCTGGTGGCGATCGCGCCGTGGGCCTTGCGTGCCGTGATTATGTCAGGCAATCCGGTTGCGCCGCTTTTCAACGGAATCTTTCCCAACTCCCATTTTCACGCGTTGGTCGAAAGGCAACTGCCCGGCGGATTGGGTTCACTTCGTAATATGCCCCTGTGGAGGGCACCGTATGAGCTGGCCGCCGGCGGACGCTTCGGTGGTATCGTCGGACCTGTCTTCCTTGCGCTTCCGCTCGGGTTCCTAGCTCTCAGGCGGCGGGCCGGGCGATTGTGCTGGGTGGCGGCAGTGCTGTTGGCCGTACCGTGGTTCTGGAATTCGGGTACGCGGTTCGTTATGCCGGCGCTGCCATTCGTGACTCTGGCGCTGGTAATGGCTCTGCCGAAACCGGCGGCCTGGGTTTGCCTGGCGGTGCAGGCGGTGGCGTGCTGGCCCCAAGTGGCCGATCGCTACGACTATGCGCACATCTGGCGGCTGCACGATTTCCCCTGGCGAGCGGCGTTGCGCTTGGAATCCGAACACGATTATTTGTGGCGCCGGTCAGACGATTACAAGATCGCTCAGATGCTGCAGCACGATACCAGGCCGGGCGAGCGAATCTTTTCGCTGATGGGCGTGGCGACGGCGTACACCGACCGCGAGGTCCTCGAGTTCTGGCACTCCGCGCAGGCCGAGCGGCTCACCGATGCGTTGCGCATGGTGAGTATTTATCGCAGCCAACCCTTTTTCGAGGTGCGGGCGGCTTGGCCGCCGCAGGCGATCTGGGGGCTGCGCGTTCGCCTGCCGCGCGCGTATCCGGCGGAATGGTCGATCCACGACGTCATGTTGTTTTCCGGCGAATACCGCATCTTCAACAGTCCGCAGTGGCGGCTGCGGGCCTGGCCCAACGTCTGGGAGGCGCCGCTGGCCTTCGATGAGAACGAGGCCACGCGCTGGCGGACCTGGCAACCTATGCGCGCGGGAATGTACCTGCAAGCGGAATTCGATCATGCGCAGACGCTGAGCGGCGCGGTGATGACTTCGGAGACGCCCGCCTTCCGGGTGCCCTTCGAATTCTACGCGCGCGGCCGGGGTGGATGGCGCCTGCTCAGCGCGCATCCGGAGGTTGCGCTCAGGACGCTTCCGGATCTGCGGGTGGCGGCGGCAAATACCGTCCGCGACGCGGGGTTTAGCTATATCCTGGCAGCTACCGGGAACGCGGGCAATGCTCCGCTGGCGGCTGCCATGGAGGGGCATGCGGCCGAATGGGGAATGGAGAAGGCGGGTTACGCCGGGCGGGTTACACTTTACCGCATCGGAAAGCCAGGCGGTCCGGTCTCAGTCGCCCAGGAATTTACCAATGTGGCGGAGCCCCTTCACGTTGTCGCACACGGCCTTGAAAGCCGCCGTGAGGGGGATGGCAAGGAGCAGGCCCGCCGCATCCCAGAGGAATCCCCACAGCATCAATGAGAAGGTGACGGCCAGGGGGTTCAGGTGCACCCTGGAGCCGACGATTTTGGGATAAAGCAGGTTCATCGCCAGCACATGGAAAAGCGAAACCAGGAGGATGACCAGCAGATATCCCGAAATTGTGTCGAATGCCGTAAGCGCGACAAATAGAGCGGGAAGCGCCGCCAGAGGCAAGCCTACATAGGGAACCAGGCTTAGGAAGCCGCTCAGCGGCCCCACCAGCAGCGGATAGGGCAAGTGAATGACGGAGAAGGCCAGCGAGCTGAGCGCCGCCAGCAGCAGCCCCAGCATGGAATTGCCCACCACGAAGGCGCGCACCATGTCTGCGATGCCTTGCAGGCTGCGAGCCGCCGCGGCCCGGTCTTCGCCGTGAAAGAATTGCAGAAAGCTGCGGTGGATGTGATCGTGCCAGCTCAGCATGAAGTACACCAGAAATGGCACGAAGGAGGTCATCAGCATGAACTCGTAAACGGAACCGAGCCTGGCGGTGATGAAATCCTTGATCGGCGTGGCCTCCTCGTGAATGCGAACTTCCGGGATTATGCCGCTGGTGGCGGGGGCCGGCGTAGCGGCAGGCTTTCGTTTCTTGCGGGACGGCTGCGGCGCGACCGGCGGCGCCAGCCCCTCTTGCCGCTGCCGCGCAGGCACCAGCACTTGATAGGTCTGCTGCTCCATTCCTTCCACTTGCACGCTTATCTTTTCCACCAGATCGCCGATCCGCGCGGTGTACTTGGGCAGATCCTCGATAAGTCCGGCCATCTGCGAGTAAGCGCCCAGTCCGATCAGGTACACAAACAGCAACGCGCCTGAACAAACCAGAAAGCTGGCCAGGGACCGCGGAAGACGGAAGCGGACCAGCAGCGTCACGGATGGCTCGAGGATGAACGCGAGGATGACCGCGATCAAAGACGTGATGAAAAAAACTCTGCCGAAATAGAGGATGGCGATGATTACACCGAGCGAGATAATCGGGCCGGCGAGACGGCGAACCTCCTGCTCGGGGGCGCGCAGAGGTTTGGAGAGGATGGCCACAAAGCGATGGACCCTTGAATCGAATCTACCACGCCCGCCGCTATAATGAAATTGGCCGCCGCGACATGCTTTCCCCGAAATCCAGAATTCTAGCGCTCGATCTTGGGAAGCGGCGTATCGGAATGGCCATCAGCGATCCACTAGGCCTCACCGCGCAGGGACTCCCCAACCTGGAGCGCACCAATAAGCGCGCCGATCTGGCGGCGCTGACGCGTCAGGTGGAGGAGCGCGAGGTGGATCTGATCCTGATCGGAAATCCGCTGAACATGAGCGGCTCGGAAGGCCGGCAGTCCGGCTGGGTACGGGAGTTCGCCGATGCTCTGGCGGACCACGCGCGGCGGCCGGTGCGGCTGTGGGATGAGCGTCTCACTACGGTGGAGGCTGCACGTGTCCTGCGCCAAAGCGGCATCAGCATCGAGAAGCGCGCGCGTGCGATCGACCGGCTATCCGCCGTCATCCTGCTGCAAAGTTATTTGGATTCCCTGTGAGGATGGTTCGCGGATTTGTCTTGGCGCTGTTGGTATGCGGCGTCGCTTACGTCGGTTTTTCGTTCCTGGCGCCTTATGATGGTTTCGGCCGCGAGACTTTCGTAGATCTTCCCAAAGGCACCAGCACGGAACAGATGGCCTCCATGCTGGAGAGTGCGCACGTCATCCGGCACTCCTGGACATTCTGGCTGGCGCGCGCTATCCGCAGGAACGCGACGCTACAAGCCGGAGAATACCGCTTTGCCCAACCGGCTTCGGTTCTGGAGGTTTTCGAGCGAATTGCCCGAGGCGATATCTTCTATTACGAGCTGGCCGTGCCCGAAGGCAAGAACATGTTTGACATTGCGGCGGCAGCCGGGCGGCTGGGGTTGTTTCCTGCCGCCGAATTCCTGCGGGCGGCCCGCAATCCCGAGTTGATCCGCGACCTGGACCCGGAAGCTCCGACGCTCGAGGGCTACCTGTTTCCGAATACTTACCGCGTTAGCCGCCATACCAGTCCGGATCACCTTTGCCGCGCGATGACCGGTAAGTTCCGGGAGGTATGGCAAAGCCTGCAAACCGACGCTCCGGTGCACCGCACCGTGACGCTCGCCTCACTGGTGGAGAAAGAGGGGAAGCTCGCGGAAGAGCGGCCGGTGATCGCATCTGTTTTCCTACGCCGCCTGGCCATCGGGATGAAGCTCGATTGCGATCCTACGACGATCTATGCGGCGCTGCTACGAGGCAACTATCGCGGAGTGATCCACCGGTCCGATCTGGCGAATGAAGATCCGTATAATACCTATCAGCACGCCGGGCTGCCGCCGGGGCCGATCGCAAATCCGGGAGCAGCTTCGCTGCAGGCGGTTCTGCATCCGGCCAGCGCGGACTATATATATTTCGTGTTGCGTCCGGACGGATCGGGTGGGCACAGTTTTTCGAGCACCCTGACGGACCAGCAGGCGGCCGTGGCCAGGTACCGGAAAGCGACCGCACAGTAATCCCGCTCTCTGTGAGATACGACACCGTTCAGTCCTAAATACCCTAAATCCGGTATTCTTTCATGACGCGGGCGTGCCTATGATCAGTCGTAGGTGAGTACTGTCCCGAAGATCCAGGCGTTCGCCCCGGAGGTCCTGGAACAACTGCGCGCGATCGACAGCTGTACTGTTTCCAACGCCATTGAGCGGTTGAATATCAGGCTGCGCAACGAGGGTTTTGCGGATAGCTCCGTGCGCTGTCTGTCTCCCGCGCTGCCTCCCATGGTGGGCTATGCGGTGCCGGGCCGGATTCGTACTTCCGAAGCTCCTACAACGCGGCACTGGTACTACCGCAGCATGGATTGGTGGCATTACATTTTGACCATTCCCGCGCCGCGCGTGATCGTCATGCAGGATGTGGATGAGCGGCCGGGACTGGGCGCTTTGTTCGGGGAAATCCATGCCCAGATCGGCCGCGCGCTCGATTGCGCCGGATACGTTACCAATGGAACCGTACGCGATTTACAGGGTCTTGCGCGAGCCCACCAACATATCTTTGCTGCGGGTGTGGCAGTGTCGCACGCATACGCGCATGTGGTCGACTTTGGAGAGCCGGTGGAAGTTGGCGGCATGACGGTTCGTCCCGGCGACCTGCTACATGGAGATCTGAATGGGGTGCTAAGCGTGCCCGCGATGGCCGCTGCACGCATCCCGAAGATGGCCGCTGAGGTGATGGCTGAAGAGCGGGATCTCCTGCAGCTATGCCAAGCGCCAGAATTCACACTCGAGAAGCTGCGCGCCCATATCGATGAGATTGGACGGGCATGAGTTACTCATGAGCAAGAATCGCATGCGAGCGATCGGCTTCGCTGTGAGTGCGATACTGGCAAGCGCGTCGATTTCCTGTTCTCGAAACGCTGCCGGCGGGTCCGGCCAGCCCGAACAGGCGGTCATCGTAGGTGTCACAACCGTGCGCCGTATGCCGCTCGAACGCCACTTGACGCTCTCGTCCGAGTTGGTTCCTTTCCAGGAGATAGACGTATACGCGAAAGAGTCCGGATATGTGCGTGAGCTGAAAGTGGACTACGGGGCGCGCGTCAAGAAAGGCCAACTGATAGCGGTACTGGAAATTCCCGAGCTGGAAGCGCAGTTGCGAGAAGACGACGCCGCCATCCAGAGTATGACGGAGCAGGCGACTCATGCCCAACACGAGCTGAGCCGCGTCAAAGCTCAGTACAACGTCATTCACTTGCAAAGTAATCGCCTCACTGCCGTTGCGAATTCCAAACCCGGCCTGGTGGCGCAGCAGGAGGTGGACGACGCTCAGGGCAAGGATCAGGCCGCCGGAGACGCGGTGGAGTCCGCTCAATCGGCGCTCGAGTCTGTCCAAAGCCAGGTCGCCGTCACCAGGGCCAAGTTAGTGCACGACCAGGCGATCTACGACTATTCACGGATAACGGCGCCTTTCGATGGCGTCATTACTCAACGCTACGCGAACTTAGGCACGCTGGTACAAGCGGGCACCAATTCGAGTACGAACATACTTCCGCTGGTCAAACTTTCACAAGAGGATTTGTTCCGCCTGGTAATTCCCGTTCCGGAATCCTATGTGGGCAATGTGCGGATCGGCGATCCCATCGCTGTACGGGTTCCGGCGCTGAACAGGAGCTTTCCCGGCAAAGTTGCGCGATTCTCAGTAGACGTGAAAGAAGATACACGGACCATGCACACGGAGGTGGACGTACCCAATCCCGGCCATACACTCATTCCGGGCATGTACGCCGAAGCCACTCTGGTATTGGAAAAGAAGGCTGACGCCGTGGCTGTTCCTCTGCAGGCTGTCAGTCACGAGAGCGGCAACCCCTCTTTGTTCGTTGTGAATTCTGAAAACAAGATCGAGATCCGGCCGGTAACTCTGGGCCTTCAAACTTCCAATGATGCCGAGGTGTTGTCGGGCGCGGCCGACGGTGATCGTGTGGTGGTCAGCGAGCGCAGCGGCTTGAAACCGGGCGAGCTCGTGCATCCGCAACTGGTTCAGATTCCGCACTACGAGGCGCCGGAATAATGCCCCGGTTTTCCATTCGCAATCCCTATTTTATTGTGGTTGTCTGTCTGGCGATTGCGGTAATCGGGGTAAGCTCACTGGCGCGCATGCCGGTGGATCTGTTCCCGACCATTAACATACCTCAAGTAGTGGTGGCGACATTTTTCTCCGGCATGCCGCCCGAAGACATTGAAATCGACATTACTAACCCGCTGGAGCGTTTCTTCACTCTGGCGAGCGGCGTCGATCATACCGAATCGCGGTCACTGCTGGGTGTCAGTATTATCAAGATATACTTTCAGCCCGGCACCAACGCGGATGCTGATGTCACTTCGATTTCGAACCTGGCGCTGGCCGACTTGAAGCGTCTGCCACCCGGCACTCTTCCGCCGGTCGTGCTAAAGTTCGACGCTTCGAGCCTGCCTGTCTGCCTGGTGACTGTCAAGGGCCAGGGTCTCGATGAGACCCAACTCCACGACATCGCGCAGTTTGCAATTCGCAATCAGATCGCCGTGGTGAAGGGCGCCGAAATCCCTCCGCCGTTCGGGGGCAAGTATCGGCAGATCATGGTGTATGTCGATCCTTTCAAACTGATGTCACGGCAGTTGAGCCCCATGGACGTGGTCGCGGCAGTGAATGACTCCAACCTGATCCTGCCCTCGGGCGACGTCAAGATGGGGCCATACGATTACTACGTTTACTCGAACAGCCTGGTCGACGATATGACCCAGCTCAACAACGTGCCGATCAAGACTGTGGGTACGTCGTGGGTACGGATTTCGGATATCGGCAAGGCCGAGGATGCTAACCAGACCCAGTACAACATCGTGCGGGTGGATGGCCAGAAGTCGAGTTACATCCCGATCATGAAGCAAGGGGGAGACACCAATACTATCGAGGTAGTCGAGAATGTTCGAAAGCTGGTCAGTCATCTGTATGACGTGCCCAGGCAACTGGTGGCCAGGGTAGTCTTCGACCAGTCGGTGTATGTGAAGGAAGCTATTGACACCGTACTGCACGAAGGTTTCATGGGACTAATCCTGACCAGCCTCATGATTCTGTTGTTTCTCGGAAGCCTGAGGGCCACCACCGCCGTTCTTCTCTCGATTCCTATCTCGGCGCTGGCCGCATTCGTAGTGCTGTTTTTGACGGGCAGCACCATCAATACCATGATTCTGGGCGGTCTCGCGCTGGCTTTTTCCCGTGTAATCGATAACTCTGTGATCTCGCTCGAAAACATCTTCCGGCACCTGGAATTGGGCGCCTCGCCGCAAGCCGCGGCGGAAGAAGGGGGCGCCGAAGTGAGTCTTGCGGTTCTTGCGGCTACCCTGGTAGACGTGGTGGATTTCTTCCCTGTCACCTTTCTTTACGGCGTCAGTAAGTTTTTGTTTTCCTCGCTCGCTCTGGCGTTCTGTCTCTCGCTACTCGCGTCATACGTAGTCGCCATGACGGTGATCCCGCTATTCTGCTCGCGCTTCCTGAAGCACGTTCCGCTTCCGCCGGAAGGCGAGGAACCTACGGCACGCGGTTCACTGGCGCACAGGTTCAATGCGGGCTTCAATCGCGGATTTAATCGCTTCTTAGATTTCTACGAACATTCCGTCCGATGGGCGCTGAGACGCCCCGCGTGGACGGTAGTGGCGTTGGCTGGTGTGTTCGTAGCCAGCCTGGCAATCTATCCTTTCCTGGGCCTGGCGTTCTTCCCCAAAACCGATGCCGGTCAGTTCACCATCAACCTGAAGGCGCCGACGGGGACCCGGATTGAGGTTACCGATCAGTATGTGGGCCGGGTGGAGAATCTGATCCGGCATGATGTCACGCCGCATGACCTGCACATGATCGTTTCGAATATAGGCGTGGTCAATGACTTCTCGTCACTCTACACCAACAATGCGGGCGCGTACACGGCCACCATTCAGACAGAGTTGGCCACCGACCACGGGGTCAGTAGCTTCGACTATATGGATCATGTGCAGCACGATATTGCTACACACTTCCCCGATCTTCGCACGTTTATTCAAAGCGGCTCTATGGTAGATGCCATTCTGAATATGGGAAAGGCGGCGCCCATCGACGTGCAGGTGAGCAGCCCGGACTTAACTCAGATTTACGGTCTTGCGCAGGAGCTTGCCGCCAGCATCCGCCGTTTGCCTGGCATAGGTCAGGTTTATATTCCGCAGGATATGAACTATCCGACCATCCGGCTGGATGTCGACCGGGTACATGCCGGTGAGCTTGGCTTGAGCCAAAAGGACGTGATCGACAACGTAATCACCGCGCTCAATTCTAACTACATGATCGCGCCGAACTACTGGGTGGACCGGAAGACCGGAAACGACTATTATCTGACTGTCCAGTATTATCAAAACGGCAAGCCCGCCATTCACGACCTTACAGATCTGCGGAATATCCCGCTTCGCGCGCCAAATCTCGCTCATCCCACTACACTTGATTCGGTGGTCAAACTGACACAAGTCCACACACCGACGGAATTAGACCACTATCAGGTGCAGCGAGTCATGGACGTCTACGTTACCCCCTCCGGAGAGGACCTGGGGAAGCTTACCAACGCCATCAGAGGCGTCATTACGCGGGCTAAGTTCCCCGACAACGTCCGGATTAGCCTGCGCGGCATGGTGGAAGGCATGGAAGCGTCCTTCACGAGCTTCGCGGTGGGATTTACACTGTCGTTTATTCTGCTAATTCTGATTTTGATCGCGCAGTTCAAGTCCTTTATCGATCCGTTCCTGATCATGCTCGCGATCCCGATGGGCTTTGTGGGTGTGCTGATCATTCTACCTCTCACGCACACCACTCTGAATGTTATGTCACTCATGGGTGTACTGATGCTGATCGGTATCGCAGATTCCAATAGCATCCTGATCGTGGATTTCGCACACAAGCTCGAGGAACAGGGGCTGCCCGTCGCCGATGCCGTTATTACCGCTTGCCGCGTGCGCCTTAGGCCGATTCTGATGACATCGTTTGCCACCATCATCGGCATGATTCCTTTGGCGTTGAAGCTGGGGACGGGAGCCGAACAATACACTCCCATGGCACGCGCGATTATCGGCGGGTTGATGTCGTCGGTGATTTTGACCGTGTTCATTGTACCGGCGGCCTATGTACTGGTTTACAGAAACAGAAGGCGCGCGGCCGAGTAACAGGAGAGACTATGAACAGACTACTGGCGGCACCGGGCCTGCTCATCCTGGCGGCCGCATACGCTACGGCGCAAACGCCGGGCGCGGCGCCACGGTTGACTCTAAAGGATGCCGAAGCCATGGCCATCAAGAATCAACCTCAGATACAAGCCGCGCAGTTGAACTACCAGGCATCCCAACAAGAGGTTACTGAGGCGCGCTCCGCGTACTATCCAGCGATCGGTGGCGACGTTACGGGTTCCGAGGGAAATCCGCAAGCACGCATTGGCGCTGGATATCTCTCGACCTCGCGTCTGTTCGACCGGTTTGGGCAGGGTATTTCCATTAGCCAGCTCATCACGGACTCGGGCCGCACGCGCAATCTGGTAGCCAGCTCGAAGCTTCAAGCTCAGGCCAACTCGGAGACCTATCATGCGACCCGCTACGACGTGCTGCTGCGCGTCGATCAGGCATACTTCGAGGCACTGCGGGCACAGGCCACGGTAAAGGTGGCGCAAGAGACCATCGCCGCGCGCCAGCTTCTCTCGGACCAGGTCTCGACCCTTGCGCAGAATAAGCTGCGGTCACAGTTAGATGTCAGTTTTGCCGGAGTAAGTCTGGCGCAGGCGAAGTTACTTCTGATCCGGGCTCAAGACGCCGTGCAGCAGTCTCTCGCAGAGCTGACCGAGGCTATGGGCATCGAGCAGCAGCAGCCTTACACGCTGGTGGATGAGCCGCTGCCGTCGAGCCCGCCGGTCAATTCCGACGCCCTGGTCACCCAGGCCTTTCAGGAGCGGCCGGAGTTAGCCGGCTTGCGGCTGGAACGGGAATCGGCCTATCGGTTTGAACGCGCAGAGAGGGATCTGTCCTATCCGACTGTAACGGTCGAGGCCGTCGGAGGATTTATTCCGTTTATTCATCAGCTCACTACCGTCCCTGTTCCCAACGAATATGAAGGGGCCGCCGTCAATGTGCATATCCCCATCTTCAACGGTGGGTTGTTTAGCGCTCGCCGCGAGGCGGCGCATTTTCGGGCGCAGGCGGCCGATCAACGCGTGCGCGATCTCGAACAACGGATTGCGCGGGACGTGCGGGTGGCGTGGAGCAATTCTCTGACAGCCTATCATCAACTCGACGTAACTGCCGAGTTACTGCGCGAAGCTACCATGGGACTCGATCTTGCACAGGGCCGCTACACTCTCGGGCTCAGCTCCATCGTGGAACTGACCCAAGCGCAACTGAACCTGACTCAAGCCGAAGTGGAGAACTTGAGTGCGAAGTACGATTACCAACGCTTGACTGCCGCTCTCGAATATTCGATCGGCCTGTTGCGTTAGCTGATCACACCTTTGCGAACGGCGTAAAGGATCAGTTCCGCGCTGCTATGCAAGTCCAGCTTCTGGAAGATATTGCCGCGGTGGGTTTCGACAGTGTAAAGACTCAGGTTGAGTATGTTGGCCACGTCTTTGTTATTCTTTCCCTCGGCGAACAGTTGCAAAATCTCCCGTTCACGGTTCGTTAAGAGATCGTAGCTATCATCGATCTCCCGCTGCTGCATCTGCCACATATGATCTTCCATCATCATCTTACTGATCGCTGGGCTGAAGAACGCCTTGCCTGCGCGCACCGCTTTTACCGCGCTGATGAGGTCGTTTTCAGCGGAGTCCTTCAGCAGGTAGGCGCGCGCGCCGGACTTGAGCGCTTTCAGCACGTAACCCTCATCGGAGTGCATGCTGAGAAAAACGATGGCGGTATGCGGCAGCTTCGTGGATATCTGGCGCGCGGCTTCTATCCCATTCAGCCCCGGCATGGCCACATCCATGACCACCACATCGGGCGTATGCTGCTCGGCCAGCGCGACGGTTTCGCGTCCGGTCGCGGCATCCGCGATCACCTGAAAATCCGGCTGGCTTTCGAGTAACAAACGGAGGCCTTTGCGCACTACAGTATGATCGTCGGCAAGCAAAATGCGAATCGGCTTCATACCAGTTCGGGCGCCTGACGCATGGCTGAGGCAAGCAACGGGAGAGACACGCTCAACAGGGTGCCATGACCCGGCGCCGAGTCGATTTGAAGCCGGCCGCCCAGATAGCTAATGCGTTCCTGAATACCGAGCAGTCCCAGCCCGCGCTCGTGCCGGGCGTCGAATCCGCCGCCATCGTCTTCGATCGATAGCAGCAGGCGCGCGGCCTCCTGACGGACGGTGACCCGCACATTGCGCGCGCCGGCATGCCGCTCGCTGTTGTGGAGAGCTTCCTGGACCACGCGATAGATACAGGTTTTATGCTCCTCCGGCAGCTCTTCGGAAATTAATTCGGCGGCGATGCGTACCGCCATGCCAGTGCGCTTGGACACCTCGCGCGCCTGCCACCGCAATGCCGGTATCAGACCGAGATCGTCCAGCATGGAAGGCCGCAGAAGCAGCGCCATATTCCGCACTACGCCGATGGAATTCTCGAGCAGCTTCTTGATCTCGTCCGCTTTGACCGCGGATGCGTCGAGATCCCGGTTGCGAATGTGCGTGGAGAGGTTGGCCATTTCGACCAGCACCCCGGTCAAAGCCTGGCCCACTTCATCGTGCAGCTCGCGCGAAATGGAGCGGCGTTCATTCTCCTGCGCCTCTACCAAACGCGCCGAGAGTTGTTTCAACTCCTCGCGGGCTTGCGCAATCTCTTTATAATGCCCGGTGGTCTCGGCTTCGAGGCGCAGAATCTTGTGGATGCTGAAGGCCGCCAGCAGCAGCCCCAGACCGACGGTGAGGCCGATCGCGATGGTCATACCACGGCGGACCTGCGCGAAAGCTTCTTCCACCTCAGCTTTGCCGTCGTTCAATTGAGATTCGTTGAGCGCGCCAATCTGGCCGGCAATCCCCAATATGGCCATGCGGCGCGGGAACACCTCATCGCGCAGAAAAGCGTATCCGGCACGCCGCCGCTGCCCGGTAGTCCATTGAAATACCGGTTGGAGCAGGTTCCAATAGTCCGCCAGCTCCTCTGTCAACACCTGGAACGGCCGCGCCTCCTGTGCATTCAGCAGGCCGCGATATTGTGCCAGAGCGGAATCCATGTCGGCACGGCTTTCGAGTAACTTGTAGCGATGGCTTTCGGCTTTGCCGCTCTCCGGTTCGAGCAGATAATCACGCACGTAAGTGCCGGAAACATACAGGTCCGCACGAATCCGCTCGAGCATACGTGTGCGCAACAAAAACGCTTTACGAATGTCGTCGTTCCTGCTCTGAATCTGCCGCAGCGCGCGCACTCCCTCGAACCCCGCGAAAGCCATCAGCAGAAGCAGTCCGCCGAAGCCGGTCAGCAGCAGCAGCCGGCTGTCCATGATCAGCGGCCGGTTCCGGCGAGAGGGAGGCTGTGGTTGCATGTCGGCTGCTTTCATCGTAGCGGGCTTTGCCGGCGCCCGGCTCTGCTATACTCGTGGTTTATGACTCCTCCCGCTGCCCGGCATCACCATCACCACGATGCTATTCACGCGCGGCGGGCGGCGTCCTGATTCGACCCATATCGAAATTAGAAAGGACGCCCGCCGTGGCCAGGCGGGCTTTTTTATTGCTAGTCGCATGGATCTGAATTTTAGCAAGTCGGACGGGTTGGTCGCCGCGGTGATTCAGGATTACGGCTCCGGCCGCGTCCTGATGGTTGGCTACATGAACGAGGAAGCCTTTCGCCAAACGGTGGCCACCGGTTTCGCCACTTTCTACAGCCGCTCGCGCAAGAAGCTCTGGCAGAAAGGCGAGACTTCCGGTCATCGCCTTATGGTGAGAGAAATCTCGACAGACTGCGACCAGGATGCGGTGCTGCTGCGTGTTGAGCCGCAGGGTCCGGGAGTGTGCCATAACGGCTACCAGAGCTGTTTCTACCGGCGCCTGGAGAGCGGCGAATGGGTGGAAGGGGAGCCGCGCGCCTACGATCCCAGCGCGGTTTATGGGAGCCGGCGGTGAAGCTGAAACTCGGCATTCCCAAGGGCAGCCTGGAGAACGCCACGATCGATCTGTTCCGGCGCGCCGGCTATTCCATCACCACCAGCAGCCGCTCCTATTTTCCCGCCATCGACGACCCCGAGATCGACTGCATGCTGATCCGCGCACAGGAGATGGCGCGCTACGTGGAGGATGGCATTCTGGATGCCGGGCTCACCGGGCGCGACTGGGTCGCGGAAACGGAGGCACTTGTGGAGCCGGTGGCGGACCTGGTTTACGCCAAGCAAAGTTTCGGCAAAGTCCGCTGGGTGCTGGCCGTGCCGGAGTCGTCGAGTTTCCTTTCGGTGGGCGATCTGGATGGCAAAATCATCGCCACGGAGTTAGTGGCGACCACCAGGCGCTATCTGGCTAAGCACGGGGTCAACGCGAAAGTCGAGTTCAGTTGGGGCGCGACGGAGGTGAAGCCGCCGGTGCTCGCCGATGCCATTGTCGAAGTCACCGAAACCGGCTCGTCGCTGCGCGCCAATAACCTGAAGATCATCGACACGGTGATGGAATCCAACACGCAGCTCATCGCCAACCGGGAGGCTTGGCGCGATGCCTGGAAGCGCCGCAAGCTGGAAGATATGCGTATGCTGCTGGAGGGCGCCATCAATGCGCTCGGCAAAGTGGGGCTGATGCTCAACGTGCATCAGAACGATCTGCGGGCGGTGCTGGATGTGCTGCCTGCGCTCAAGCGGCCCACCATCTCGCATCTGAGCGATGAGGCATGGCTGGCAGTGAATACGATTCTGGACGAGACCACCGTCCGCGACATCATTCCGCGCCTGAAGCAGGCGGGTGGAGAGGGCATTGTGGAATACCCGCTCAACAAAATCGTCTTATGATCCGGATTCTCGCCGCCGCGCAAATGGGTCGCCTGTTGGCCCGCCGCAAGGCGCGGCTGACTGAAGCCGAAGCTACCGTGCGGCCCATACTGGAGGCCGTGCGCGCTCGTGGCGACAAGGCACTGCTCGAATACGCACGCCGGTTTGACGGGCTGGATCGCAAATCGGTGCGCGTCCCCGCGGCCGATTTGCAGAGCGCCTGTGCGGGCCTTTCCGCGGCTTTTCGCGATGCAGTTTCGGTTGCAGCGTCGAACATACGGGCGTTCGCAGAAATGCAGCTTCCCGTGGAGACGCTGCGCGAAGTGAGCCCCGGCCTGCAACTGGGTCAGGTGGTGCGCCCGCTCGATACGGTGGCCGCATATATCCCGGCGGGCCGTTATCCGCTGCCCTCCACGTTGATGATGACCGTGATTCCCGCGCAGGTCGCTCGCGTGCCCAACATCTGCGTGGCGTGTCCGAGGCTGGTGCCAGAGATTTTGGGTGTCGCACAGCTCCTGGGTGTGGAGCAGGTTTTTCAGATGGGCGGCGCACAGGCCATCGCGGCGTTGGCCTTCGGCACGCGCACGGTGCCCCGCGCCGACCGCATCGTAGGTCCGGGAAATATTTACGTGGCTGCAGCCAAGAAGCTGCTGGCGGGGGAAACCGGCATCGACTTCGTGGCCGGGCCAACCGAGATTCTGATTCTCTCGGCCGACGGTAATCCACGGTTCCTGGCGGCCGACATGCTGGCCCAGGCGGAGCATGATGCGGACGCCGCCGCGATTCTTCTGACCACTTCGAAACGGCTTGCTAATGCGGTGGCGAAGGAGATCGAGCGGCAGCTTGCGGATCTGCCGACCGCCGCCGTTGCGCGCCAAGCCATCCAGCGCAACAGCGCCATTATTATGGTCCGTTCGCTCGAGGAAGGTGTGGAGTTGTCCAACCGATTCGCCCCGGAGCATCTGAGCATTCCGGATGATGCGCTGCTCTCGCGCGTGCGCCACGCGGGCAGCATCTTCATCGGTCCCTTCAGCACCGAGGCGGCCGGCGATTATGCGTCGGGCCCCAATCATGTGCTGCCCACGGGCGGCGCTGCGCGGTTGCGCGGCGGCCTCGCGGTGACCGATTATCTGAAGGTCATCTCGGTGCAGCGGTTGAACAGCGAGGCGTTGCGCGCGCTGGCGCCCGCCATTACCACTCTGGCGCGCGCCGAAGGATTGGAAGCGCATGCGCGCTCTGTCGAGGTGCGCACGAATGGGTGAATTCCGGCGTCTGCCTAAAGGCGCCATACGCCCGCGCAAGGCCGTATTGGAAATGGCGCCCTACTCACCGCCGACCGCGGGGCGCGCCGATAAGCTGCGCCTCGATTTCAACGAAAACACGGTGGGGTGTTCGCCGCGCGTGATCGAATGTTTGAAGCAGCACCTGGAGGGCGCCGGCCTCGCCGTTTATCCCGAGTATGGCGAAGCCAAGGAGACCCTTGCGCAATTCTTCCGCCTGCGGCCGGATCAGTTTGTTTTCACCAACGGCACCGACGAGGCCATACAGGTCTTCATCAACACCTATGTTGACGATGGCGATGAGGTGCTGCTGCTGCGCCCCGCTTACGCCATGTACCGGTTCTACGCGGAGGTGGCCGGCGCGAAGGTGCGCGAGATCGCCTACGATGGCCCCGCCATGGATTTCCCTTTGAACGGCGTGCTGGACGCGATCACACCCGCCACTCGCGCAGTGCTGATCGCGAATCCGAATAACCCAACGGGCACCGGTGTTTCGCTGCCGGCTATCGAGCGCATTCTGAAACGCGCGCGCAAAGCGGTGGTATTCATCGATGAAGCTTACTTTGAGTTCTCGGGCGTAACGGCGCTGGGCCTGATCGAGCGCTACCTCAACCTGTTCGTGAGCCGCACGTTTTCGAAGGTGTACGGGATGGCCGCCATGCGGCTGGGGTGCTTGTTTTCGCATCCCGCCAATATCGCCTATCTGCACAAGGCGCAGTCGCCTTACAGCGTGAATACGCTCGCCACTCTGGCGGCGCAGGCGGCCGTGGGCGATATCACGTACGTCGCGAACTATGTCGCGGAGGTGCTGGCCGCGCGCGAGTTGCTGTGCGTGGGTCTCGAAAGATTGGGCATTTCGTACGTGCCGAGCTCGGCGAATTTCCTGCTGATCCGTATCGGCGAGCGCGCTATCGAAATTCGCGACTACCTTCGTGCCAAAAATATTCTGGTGCGCGATCGCAGCTACGAAGTGCCGGGCTGCGTGCGCGTCACCGTGGGGACGCGGGAACAAATGCGCCGGCTGCTGGCCGCGCTGGAAGAGGTATGGCTGAGGAATTGATCGTATTCGACATGGACGGCGTGCTGGTGGATGTGACGGAGTCGTACCGCGAGACCATCGTGCGCGTGGTCGAACACTTTACAGACGCGACCATCACGCGCCAGCAGATTCAGGACTACAAGAACCAGGGCGGCTGGAATGACGACTGGAGGCTCTCCCATCACGTCATTCGAGGGCGAGGTGTGGAAGTCGAATTTCAGACCGTGGTGGATTATTTTCAAAAATTGTTCCATGGCAATGGTTCCGACGGATTGATCCTGCGCGAGCGGTGGGTGGCGCGCGAAGGGCTGCTGGAGCGGCTCGCGGGCCGCTTCGACTTCGCGCTCTTCACCGGGCGCATGCGCTGGGAAGCGGAATACACGCTCAACCGCTTCGCGCCGTCGCTGCACTTTGCGCCGATCATCGGCATGCACGAGGTCGCCGCGCAGAAACCAGCGCCCGAGGGATTGCTGAAAATCGTGGGTGGGGCGGGCGGCCGAAAGGTCTGGTACATAGGCGATACCATCGACGACGCGCGCGCGGCCAGAGCTGCCGGCGTGCCTTTTATCGGCATCGCCTCGCCTCATAGCCCCCGCCGGGATGAGCTGATTTCCGTGCTCGAGTCCGAAAAAGCGGTCGCCGTACTGGAGGACATCAATCAACTGGAAAGCGTGATCGGCTGATGCGGACTGCCACCATCCAGCGCGATACCAAGGAGACTCGGATCGGCGGGTCGTTAACGATTGAAGGGCGTGGCCAGTATGCGATCTCGACCGGCATCCGTTTCCTCGACCACATGCTGGAGCTTTTCGCCAAGCATGGCGGCTTCGACCTGAAGCTCGACGCGAAGGGCGATCTCGATGTGGATCAGCATCACACCGTCGAGGACACCGGCATCGTGCTGGGGCAGCTATTTGCAAAAGCTTTGGGCGACCGCCGGGGCATCAATCGCGCCGGCTATTTCGTGATGCCCATGGACGAGACGCTGGCGGTAGTGGCGCTCGATCTGGGTGGGCGGCCCACGCTGGTCTATCGCGATCTGGTGCGCGTACGGCTGGTCGGCGATCTGCAGACCGAACTGGTCCCAGATTTCTTCGGCGGCTTCGTGAATCACGCAGGCGCCAACCTGCATGCCCGCGTACTTTACGGGCGCTCCAGTCATCACAAGATTGAAGCGATCTTTAAATGCTTTGCGAGGGCGCTGAAATACGCCTGCTCGACCGATCCGCTGCTGCGCGACCAGTTGCCATCGACGAAAGGACTGCTGTGATCTCGATTTTGGATTACGGCGCCGGAAATCTCCGCTCGGTCCAAAACACGCTGAGCGAGATCGGTGCGCAATATACGCTGGTGCGGGACGCGGGCGGGCTGCGCAGTGCATCGAAGATCATTTTGCCTGGCGTGGGACATTTCGGCCAGATGATGCGCGCTCTCGACGATATGCAAGTGCGCGACGCATTGCTCGAACGGATTGGCGCGGGAGTTCCGTTCCTGGGGATTTGCCTCGGTCTGCAAGCCTTGTTCGAACGCAGCGAAGAGGCGCCCGAAGCGCGCGGCCTGGCGCTCTTCGATGGCACGGTACGGCGTTTTCCCGTGGGTGGACGGGTACCGCACATGGGTTGGAACCGCCTCGATCCGCACGGCCATTCGCGGCTGCTGCGCGGGCTCGACCCGGGTGCATTCGTGTATTTCGCGCACAGCTATTACGCTCCCGAGATGGCGGCAACGGCCGCAAGCTGCACCTACACGCTGCCGTACACGGCCGCTCTCGAAACCGGCAATATCTTCGGCGTGCAGTTTCATCCGGAGAAATCCGGTCCGGTGGGTTTGCGCATCGTCAAGAATTTTGTGGATCTCTAACGATGCTCGCCAAGCGCATCATTCCCTGCTTAGACGTCACCGGCGGACGCGTGGTGAAGGGCGTTAACTTCGTAAACCTGCGCGATGCGGGCGACCCCGTCGAACTGGCGGAGCGCTACAACCAGGAGGGCGCCGACGAGTTGGTTTTCCTGGACATCACCGCCTCGAGCGACGCGCGCGAGATCATGGCGAGTGTGGTGGCGCGGACTGCGCGCAAAGTTTTTATCCCGCTGGCGGTCGGCGGAGGCATACGCTCGGTGGCGGACGCGCGCCGCATCCTGACCAGCGGCGCCGACAAGGTGTCGGTGAATACCGCGGCGGTGCGGCGTCCCGGGTTAATTACCGAGCTGAGCCTGGAGTTCGGAGCGCAGGCGGTGGTGCTCGCCATTGACGCGCGGCGGCGTGCTGCCGGTGCGTGGAATGTCTACACGCGCGGCGGCCGCGACGATGAAGGCATCGATGCGGTGGCGTGGGCGGCCCGTGGCGAGGAACTGGGCGCAGGCGAAATCCTGCTCACCTCTATGGACACCGACGGCGTGCAAAAGGGTTTCGATTGCGAGCTGACCCGCGCCGTTTCGCGCGCGACCCATGTGCCGGTGATCGCCTCAGGAGGCGCCGGGAACCCGGACGACTTCCTGCGCGTGCTGACCGGCGGAGAAGCCGACGCAGCCCTTGCGGCATCCGTCTTCCACTACGGCACGCTGCGCATCGCAGACCTCAAGGAACACCTGGATCGCCACGGTGTTCCGGTGCGAAAAGCCTGATGATCTTTCCCTGTATCGACTTGATGGATGGCAAGGTCGTGCAGCTTGTACAGGGCCGGGAGAAGGCGCTCGAAGCGGACGCGCCGCTCGAAATGCTGCGACGCTTCTCGGCCTTTCCCGAAATCCAGGTGATCGATCTGAATGCCGCCATGGGGACGGGCTCAAACGGAGACCTGGTGCGCCTGGTGGCTGCGAACGCGCGCGCGCGTGTAGGCGGCGGGGTGCGGAGCGTGGATCGCGCCAAAGCGCTCATCGAACAAGGTGCGCACAAGGTGATCGTGGGCACGGCGGCATTTTCTTCCGCAGGCATCCACGAGCCGTTTCTCGCGGATCTTGCGGCGGGCGTGGGAAGGGATCGGGTGGTGATCGCCCTCGATTCGAAAGAAGGCCGCATCGTGGTGAAGGGTTGGCGCGAAGCCACTCGCTTTACTGCCGAAGAGATGCTCGGTGCGTTGGAGCCCTATTGTTCGGGGTTTCTGTGTACCTATGTCGATAAAGAAGGCATGCTGCAGGGCACCGATCTCGATTGGTTCCGCAGGCTGCGCGCCGCGACTACTCTGGAGATCACCGCGGCGGGCGGCATCACTACGTTGGAAGAAGTGCGGGCGTTGCTCGCGATGAATGTGCATGCCGCGCTCGGCATGGCGGTCTATACGGGGAGGCTGAGTTTGGCGGATTTGGCGGCAAGCTTGCCACGCCCGCTGCAATGAGTTCTTATAGAAAGGAATGAGAATCAATCGCTCCTGCTTGATGCTGCTTACCGGTATGCTCGCTTCGACATTGATCACTACGGCGGCTCCGCCCGATTATTTCGTCTACACCGGCACCTACACGCAAAAGAACAGCAAAGGAATTTACGTGTATGGCTTCAACTCTTCGACCGGCGCACTCACGGCGATGGGTCTGGCGGCCGAAGTTGCCAATCCGAGTTTTCTAGCCGTTCACCCCAATCGCCGTTTTCTGTTTGCGGTGAGCGAAATGGACAGCGGACAGAACAAGGTTGGGAGCGTCGGAGCATTTTCAATCGATCCCAAGACGGGAAAACTAACCTTCCTGAATCATGTCGCATCGCACGGGTCCGGCCCATGTCACGTAAGCGTGGATCACACCGGCAAGACTGTCTTGGTTGCCAACTACGACAGCGGCAGTGTGGCCGCAATGCCGATTGGTGACAATGGCCATTTGGGCGAAGCGTCGGCAGTGGTGCAACACAAAGGTTCGAGCGTGAACCCGGAGCGGCAGGCGGGACCGCACGCACACTGCATCGGCGTATCGCCAGACAACCACTTCGTATTGGCCGCCGATCTTGGACTCGACCAGGTGCTGGTGTACCGTTTTAACCCTGTGCGCGGATTGCTCGATCCCAACAACCCTCCGTTTGGAAAAGCTCCGGCCGGATCAGGTCCGCGCCATTTTGTCTTTCATACGAGCGGCCGGTACGTTTACGTCATTAACGAAATGCAGTGTACTATCTCTACCTTCGTGTATGACGCCGCACACGGATCACTGCGCTTAAAAGACACGATTCCGACAGTGCCCAAGGGCTACAAGGTCACGGACCAGGACAGTACCGCGGAAGTGCGGATTCATCCGTCCGGCAAATTCGTCTACGGCTCTAACCGCGGGCACGATAGCATAGCAGTGTTTGCAGTCGATCCCGAGGAAGGCACTCTCACTCCGATCGAAATTGTTTCCACGCAGGGCAAGACACCACGTGGTTTCAACATCGATCCAAGCGGTAAGTACCTGATCGCCGCGAATCAGGATTCCGACAGCCTGGTGGTTTTCAAAATCGACGCGCGTACCGGCCGGCTTACCGCTACCGGCCAGAAGCTCACGTCTTACATGCCGGTGGATGTCGAGTTCGCGGCGCTGCAGTAAGCGCGCTGAACGGCCCGAAGACCGGCCGCGGCTCAGCCCGCCAGCACTTCCACACAATCCGGGCCGCAGATCTTCTCGATCGCCGCGCGAAATTCCTTATCCGGCCGCACCTTGGCCGGTACATCCAGGATCACGGAAAAATCGCGGGGCATTTCCAGGCGCAGACGCACCTGCGACTCGCCCGGCTTGTTGCTAAACAGGTCGTGCAAGGCGGCCGGCTTGTCCGGAACGCCATTACGATTCAGCCACACGCGAATCGAAATGAGCGATGGCATGGGCACTCGCGCGACCTCCAGCGGAATAATCTCCTGTACGGAAATCTTGGGTGGCGCGTTCTCCTCCGGCAGCACCAGCCCGCGCACCAGCACCGCCTGGTCTTCGGCGATCAGTGGCTCCAGGCGCTCGTAACTCGTGGCGAAGACCATGGCGTCCACAGAACCGCTGCGGTCTTCGATCTGCAGCGCCGCCCAGGGCTTCTGCTCGCGATTGCGCTTGCGCTGAATCCCCGTCAGCACGCCGCATAGCGAAACGGCCGCTCCTTTTTCCAGATCCTCGAGATTGCCGGTAGTGTGCGTAGCGAGTTCGCGCACCTTATCTTCGTAGTGATCGAGTGGATGGCCGGTCACGTAGAAGCCGACCACTTCTTTTTCGCCCATGAGCTTCTCCCGGCTGGTCCAGTCCGGTACCTGCGGAAGCGGCTTATCGACGGGCGCCTCGTCTGCCGCAAGATCGGCAAAGAGGCCGGCCTGCCCGCTCCAGCGATCGCGCCAGACACGCTGCCCTGCTTCGATGGCCCCTTCCACGGCCGCGAACAACTGCGCGCGCGAGCCGCCGAGCGAATCCATCGCGCCCGCACGAATCAGGCTTTCGATCATGCGGCGGTTGAGCGAGCTCAGGTCCACATGCTCGCAGAATTCGTAGATGGAGCGGAAGCGGCCCAGTTGATCGCGCGCGGCGCGAATCGCCTCCACTGCGTTCGGGCCCAGATTCTTGATAGCGCCTAACCCGAAGCGGATGCCTTTGCCGTTAGGCGCTTCGCGGTCCGGCGTGAAGTTGCAGTCGCTCGCGTTGACATCCGGCTGCAGTACGGTAATGCCCATCTCGCGGCACTCGTTGATGTACTTGACGATTTTGGCCGTGTTACCGGTTTCCGACGTGAGCAGCGCGGCCACGAAATCCACCGGGTAGTGCGCCTTCAGATAGGCAGTGACATAGGCCAGATAGGCGTAGGCGGCGGAGTGTGATTTGTTGAAGCCGTAACCGGCGAACTGCTCCATCAGATCGAAAATCTTTTCGATCTTCTTCTGCGGGAAGCCGCGCTCCAGCGCGCCCTTGATGAAGCGCTCGCGCTGCGCGGCCATCTCCTCGGCTTTTTTCTTACCCATGGCGCGCCGGAGAATATCGGCCTCGCCCAGCGAGTAGCCGGCCAGGCGATTGGAAATCTGCATGACCTGCTCCTGGTAAACGATTACGCCATAAGTCTCTTCCAGGAGCTCTTTCAATTCGGGAAGATCGTAGACAATGGCTTTGCGCCCGTGCTTGCGGTCGATGAAATCGTCCACCATACCGCCTTGGATAGGGCCTGGGCGGTAGAGCGCGTTGAGCGCGGTGAGATCCTCTATGCGGCTGGGATGATAGCGGCGCAGGATGTCGCGCATGCCGGGCGACTCGAACTGGAACACGCCGCTGGTGTATGCTTTCGAAAAAATCTCGTAAGTGGCCGGATCGTCGAGCGGCAGCTCTTCGGGAACCAGCCTCACGCCATGCCGCGCTTCGATGAGTTTCAGCGCATCGTCAATCAGCGTGAGCGTAGTCAAGCCAAGAAAATCCATCTTGAGAAGCTGCAGCTTCTCGAGGCCATTCATGTCGAACTGCGTGACAATTTCTTCCTTGTTGGTGCGGTACAGCGGAACGAGATCCTTGAGCGGTTGGGGCGAGATGACCACGCCGGCGGCATGCACGGAACAGTTGCGCGCGAGGCCCTCCAGGCGGCGGGCTACTTGCAGAATATCGGCGACGCGTGGATCTTTGCGCGCCATTTCCCCGAAGCCCGGCTCGGCCTTCATGGCGTCGTCGAGCGAGATGTTCAGGACGGCCGGCACCAGCTTGGTGATACGCTCGACGTCCGCGAAGCTCATGTCCAGAACGCGGCCGACATCCTTAATTGCGGCGCGCGTGGCCAGGGTATTGAAGGTGATGATCTGCGCCACCTGCTCGCGGCCGTATTTCTCGGTAACGTATTGTATGACCTCGCCGCGCCGGTTCATACAGAAATCGATATCGATGTCCGGCAGGCTGATGCGCTCCGGGTTCAGGAAGCGCTCGAACAGCAGCCCGTATTGCAGCGGATCGATATCGGTGATGCCCATGGCGTAACCTACCAGGCTGCCTGCCGCGGACCCGCGCCCCGGCCCTACCGGAATGGATTTCGATTTCGCGAAGCGGATGAAATCCCAGACGATCAGGAAGTAGCCGGAGAAGCGCATCTGCTGAATCATCTTGATTTCGTTGTCCAGCCGCTCGCCGTACTCCGGCAAGTCGTGCTTCAGGCGGCCCGCGGCGCGCAGCGCCTCCAGACGCGCGCGGCGCTGCTCGAAACCCTGGCGCGCCACATATTCAAAATAGGTGTCGGTCGAGTGTTCCGCCGGCACCTCGAATTTCGGGAAGGGCTCCTTGATCTTTTCCAGGTGAACGCGGCAGCGCTGCGCAATCTCCCAGGTGCGGTCGAGCGCGTCTTCCATCTCCCCGAACAGCTCCATCATCTCGGCGCGCGACTTCAGATAAAAATCCGGCGTGTTCCATCGCATGCGCGCTGGATCGCTCATGGTCTTGCCGGTCTGTATGCACATCAGGATTTCGTGCGCGCGGGCGTCGTCGCGGCGCAGATAGTGCGCGTCGTTGGTGGCCACCAGCGGCAGGCCGGTGTCCTGCGATAAACGGTAGAGCGCCGGCACTACGCGTTTATCCTGCTCGAGGTGGTGATCCTGCACTTCCAGAAAGAAGTTGCGTTTGCCGAACATATCGGCGTAGGTGTAGGCCGTGCGGCGGGCTTCCTCGTAGCGCTCCGCCATCAGTATTTCGGGAATGTCCCCACGCAGGCAGGCGGACATGCCGATCAGGCCCCCGGCATGCTGCGCCAGCAGGTCCTTATCGACGCGCGGCTTGTAGTAGAAGCCTTCGAGGAAGGCGGCCGAGACCAGCTTGACCAGGTTGCGATAACCTTCCTGAGTCTCGCAAAGCAGGATCAGGTGATTGTAGCGATCGGTCTCCGAGCGCGTTTTGTGGCCCTGTTGCGAGACGTAGACCTCGCAGCCGATCACCGGATGCACGCCCTTGGCTTTGGCCGTGTTATAAAACTGTATCGCGCCGAAAAGATTGCCGTGATCGGTCATGGCGACCGCCGGCATCTTCTGCTCGACGACGGTGTCCATCAACTGCCCAATCTCGCAGGCCCCATCGAGCAGGGAGTAATCGGTATGGCAGTGAAGATGGACGAACGGATTTTCGGGCATGGCGTTCCTTCGCTCGGGTCTCTGGGGGAGGAAATTCCATTGTAGCGCCGTGAGGCCTCTGCCGGTCCCTTGGCGCGGCCAAGCCCCGATCATCGAATATTCATCGGGCTTTCATCGGAATGAAATGTCTGCCGAATAAACTGTTGCAGTCGACCGACCCGTCCGTTAAGAAACGTACGATCGGACAAAACAGAAAAGAGGAGAAAAGGATGCGCGCGCGCTTGCTTGCAGAGATGTTGACCATTTGTTCGTTAGCCGGTCCAGCCATAGCAATGGCCCAAACCGTGGCGCCCAGCGCCGGTCCGGTCACCCCCATTGAGCACCTCGTGGTCATTTTTCAGGAAAATATTTCGTTCGACCACTATTTCGGCACGTATCCCTACGCATCCAACCTGGAGGGAGAACCCGCCTTTACGCCGCTCCACGGTACGCCCAGCGTCAACGGACTGACCCCCGCGCTGCTGAACAACAATCCCAACTCCTTGAATACGAGCAATGGAGCGGGCATGGTGAATCCTTTCCGTCTGGACCGGTGGGAGGCCGCTACAGCCGACCAGGATCATGACTACACTCCGGAGCAAATGGCCTTCCATGCCGGGCTGATGGATCTGTTTCCCATGTCGACCGGCACGGCCGGACCTCCGCCTCCAGGCTCTCAAGGCAACACCACCGGGCTGGTGATGGGCTACTACGACGGGAACACGGTTACGGCAATATGGAACTACGCTCAGCGCTATGCCATGAGCGATAACTCTTATGGCACGACCTTTGGCCCCTCTACGGTCGGCGCGCTCAATGTCATCTCAGGCCAGACTAACGGTGTTAGCGCTACATTGAACGGCACAGGCGCCCTGATCGACGACGGGAATGGCTCCATGACTGTGATCGGCGATGCCGACCCCATCGGCGATGCCTGTTCATCCTCGAGCGGCTCCCAATTCAGTATGGGCGGCATCAGTGTCGGCGATCTTTTGAATGCGGCGGGCGTGACGTGGGGCTTCTTTGAAGGAGGCTTCGATCTCACCGTGACGAACCCGGATGGCTCCAAAGGTTGCGGCCGTACCTCCACATCGCTATACACAAACGTGAAGAAGGCTGATTACATTCCCCACCATCAGCCTTTCCAATACTATAAATCGACCGCCAATCCCACGCACGCGCGACCGACTTCGGTGGCCATGATCGGCCATGCGGGGGACGCCGGCAACCACCAGTACGATATCAACGACTTCTTCGCCGCGGTGACCGCCGGCAATTTTCCGGCCGTCAGTTACCTGAAGGCTCCCGGTTTCCAGGATGGCCACGCCGGCTATTCCGACCCGCTCGATGAGCAGCAGTTCCTGGTGAACACGATTAACTTCCTGCAGAACCAGAAGACCTGGCCTTCGATGGCCGTGATCATTGCTTATGACGACTCGGATGGGTGGTACGATCATCAAATGTCACCGCTGGTGAATCAGTCGGCGACCAGCGCCGATGCTCTTACCGGCAGCGGCCAATGCGGAAGCGGGAGCGTGGCTCTGCCGGGCATCGCTTCCGGCACCTTTCACGCGCAAGGGCGCTGCGGCTACGGGCCACGTTTGCCGCTAATGGTGATTTCGCCGTGGGCCAAAATCAACTACGTCGATCACACCATCACCGACCAGTCGTCCGTTCTTCGCTTCATCGAGGACAACTGGCTGAACGGCCAACGCATCGGCCAGGGCTCGTTCGACGGCATCGCCAATCCGATCAATAATATGTTCGACTTTACGACTTCCAATAACACCCCCTATCTTCTCGACACATACGGCGGTTTTGTCGTCAGTGGATCGGTCGGCACGCAATCCCTCGCCTCCCAGCGAGAGTTCAAGCCCAAACGGTAACGGTATGAGCGGCCGTTGATCACCAGACGGGAGATCGTCCAGTGCGCTGGACTGGCGCTGCTTTCGGCGAGACGAGCTTTATCCGATTCGGCCTTACCGGCTAAGTTTGTCGACCGGCTTCCGATCCCGGATATCGCCAGGAGTACGAAGACGCGGGCCGCCCCGGCCAGGCCCGCAATTAAGATCCCCTACTATCGCATCGTCATGCGGCAGGTTGCGACGAAAGTCCATCGCGATTTGCCGCCGACTCGCATGTGGGGCTATAACGCGAGCTCGCCCGGTCCGACGTTCGAGACACGCAGCGGTCAGGGACTGCTGATTGAGTGGGTGAACGAATTACCCGGCCAGCATTTTCTTCCCATCGATCACCGCCTGCACGGAGCCGAGCGCGACAAACCCGGTGGGCGCGCTGTCACTCATGTCCACGGTGCTAAGGTGCCGCCGGAGAGCGACGGATATCCGGAAGCCTGGTATGCGCCCGGCACGTCGGCCGTGTACTACTATCCGAATAATCAGGAGGCCGCCATGCTCTGGTATCACGATCACACCATGGGCATCAACCGCCTGAACGTGTACGCGGGCTTGTTCGGAGCGTTCTTCATACGCGATCAATTCGAAGACGCGCTGCAGCTTCCCAGTGGCCGGTTTGAAATTCCGCTGATCCTCTGTGACCGGGAGCTGACCCCAGATGGCCAGCTTGACTATCCGGTTTCGGGAAAGGCGGATGCGCCCTGGATTCCGGACTTCGCCGGCAGTCTGATCCTCGTGAATGGCAAGCTGTTTCCGTATCTCGACGTGGCTGCGCGGAGATACCGCTTTCGCGTGCTCAACGTCTCAAATGGGCGCTTCTTGCATCTCTCGCTATCGAACGGACAAAGCTTCTACCAGATCGGCACGGACCAGGGACTGCTGCCGGCGCCCGTTCCTCTATCGACCGCCACTATCGCTCCCGGCGAACGCGCCGATTTGTTGATCGACTTCAAAGGCCGGAACGGCGACTCCATCGTGGTCAATAACGACTCATTGACCGTCATGCAATTCCGCGTCGCACAAGCCAATGCCGCCGATGAGAGTTCGCTTCCGAAGTTGCTGCGGCCGGTACCCAAAATCCCGGAGCAGGCTGCGGTAAAGACCCGGCTTCTTACGCTCGCCGAAGTTCCGAACCTGGTGAACGAGCCGATGATGATGCTTTTGAATAACTCTCACTGGAGCAGTCCTGTGACTGAGAAGCCGGTGCTCGACACCGTCGAGATCTGGACGTTGATCAACCTGAGCGACGACTCTCACCCGATCCACCTGCACTTGGTGCGCTTCCAGATTCTGGACCGCAGGCGCATCGACGCGTTTACTTATCTGAATTCGGGTGAGCTGCGTTATACCGGACCAGCCACGCCTCCGGCGGCGTTCGAAGCGGGCTGGAAGGACACGGTGCGCGCGGATCCGAAAATGGTCACCCGCATCATCGTTCGTTTCGAGGGCTTCAAAGGGAGATACGTGTGGCACTGCCACGTGCTCGAGCATGAGGACAATGAGATGATGCGGCCGTTCGATGTGATTGCGCCTCACGGCGGCATATCGTAGTTGTGGCATTGCGGGATCCTACTCCGTTACTTTGGCGGTCACCACCAGAATGAGCGCTTTGTCTGTGCCGCCCATATTGGACTTTCCTACCACCACTTTCTGGCCCTCGCGCACCGTGATTTCGGTATTGATCCCGGCTTCCAGGCCTCCCGGCACATGCAGGGTGAGTTTTAAGTTATCTAGCCGGATCAAACGTCCCTTCGGGTCTTCGGTAACGGCCGATGGCCTGACGACGAAGACGTATGGTGTCTTTTCGGACTCGCCTATCACTCCGTTGGCGCTTGCCATATTGCCAGGTTGGGTACGCAGCAGGATGGTGTCGAGCATGCGGAAGCCCTTGAACGAGAACAAGCCCTTCAGCTCGTTGGCAATGGGCTGCAACTCGGGGGGAATGCCGCCCGGTCCATCGGCTTGCAGGGACGCCAATACCAGATAGACGATCAAGTCAACATCTTTAGGCGCGGCTGCCGGCACGTCGAGGCGCTTGACGGCATCCTCGATGGCGGTCATCACATCCGGGGGCGCGCTTACCGCCAGCACACGCAGCTCCCGATTGGCTTCTATGTGGTAACCGAAAACGCCCAGCACATTAGCCAGATCTTTCACGTCGGCGTACTTCGCCTGGATGATGCGCCTTTCATTAGGCCGCGGGGGCGGTGCGGTTTCGGCCGGCGGGGGCGCTTGCGCGGCCAGCAGGCCTGCCATGGCCATGCCTGACAGTATTTGTCCGATCATTTTCATTTCTAGTCTCCTTGCGGTTTGGGATCTACGAGCCAATAAATAACGATATTCGGGTCGTCGGAAACGAGCTGCACCAGCAGCGGTTCGCCGGATTTCGACGGCGCCGCATGCCGCGCCGGCGGGTGATGATGGCGGCGCGCGATGGGACGCGGCACGTTGACGACGGCCGCCGGAGTAACCACGGTTCGCTGGGGCACAGCCACCCGGACACGGATGACTCTTTTCTCCGTGCGCCACGGCAGCGCCACAAGCACGGCCACAAGCGCGATGGCTGCCAGCGCCCACGTCCAGTATCGGCGCGCGGGGCCGCCTTCTTTCGCAACCAGCCGCCCCATGACCCGCCGCCGTACGTGGGCGCTCATGGCTTCCTCGAGCGATTCGTCTCGCAACTCACCCAGCAGCATCCGGCCGGCGCGCAGATCATCCGCCAGCGCACGGCACTCAGCGCACGCTTCGAGATGCGCTACGGTGCGCGCGAGTCGTTTGGCCGGCAGGTCATCTCCGGCATATAACGCAATATCACATTGCCATTTCGAGCAACTCATAAGTGCCTCCTCAACAGGCGGCCGGCGAACTCGCGCAGCTTCAGGCGCGCGGTCGAGATCTGCGAACGCACCGTCGCTTCCGACGACCCGAGAATCACCGCCACTTCCCGCGTCGACAGCCCTTCCACGTCGCGTAGCACCAGGGCGGCGCGTTCTTTCTCGCCGAGGCGGCCGAGGGCACGCTCGAAGACCTCGCGCTGCTGCGCGCGCTCCATACCCTGCTGCGCATCGGACGGACTGGCAGGCTCCGCGGCATCTTCCAACGCGACCGAGCGGCCCCGCTTGCGGGCCATATCGCGACAGATGTTTACCGTGACGCGAAACAGCCACGGCTCACATCCACGCGCGTCGTCCAGGTCCAAACGCCCCAGGTGCGTGTACAGACGCAGAAACGCTTCCTGGGCAGCGTCCTGCGCGTCCTGTGGGTTGTTCAACAGACGCAGGGCCACGCGCAAGACGCGGCGCTCACAATTGGTCATGATCCGCTCAAAGGCAGCCAGATCGTCCGGCCTGTCCGACCTGTCCGACCTTTCCGATTGGTAAGCGGTCACGGGCAGCGCGATTCCCTCAGGCTCCATCTCTACAAGGAATTACTGCGCTGCGAGCCAAAACGTTGAGACGATTTTTGGGGAGATGCTAGCGGAAAGACTCGATCTCTACGATATCTTCGGGGCTCAGCCTGAATTGCGCGGCCCCGATGACGCCCGCAACCTGTTTGGGTGAGCGCATTCCGACGATGGCTGCGGTCACGGCGGGATGACGCAGAGTCCAGGCGATGGCCACCTCGCCCGCGGTACGCCCATGACGCTTGCCAATGGCGCCCAACAAATCAGCCAATTGCAGATTGCGCGTCAGCCGGGGTTCCTGAAAGTGCGGATTGCGCCTGCGGAAATCGTCCGCCGGCAAGGAGGCGACGCGCTCGCGCGTCATGGCGCCGGACAGCAGACCCGACTTCATGGGCGAATAGACGATCACGCCGATGTGGTTGGCCTGCGCGTAGGGCAAAATCGAGTCCTCGATCTCCGGCGAGATGATCGAATAGGGAGGCTGCAGCGAGTTGATCGGCGCGATCGCTTGTATACGACGCATCTGATCGGCATTGAAATTGGACACTCCGATCCAGCGCACCTTGCCTTCCTTTTGAAGCTGCGCCATGGCTCCCCATCCCTCCTCCAGATCCTCCTCGGGCTCCGGCCAATGGATCTGGTAAAGGTCGATGGTATCCAGTTGAAGGCGGCGCAGACTGGCTTCCAGTTCGCGGCGTATGGAGTCAGCTTTCAAACTCTTGCCGATTTCGCGCTTCTCGTTCCAAATCCGCTCGCACTTGGTAAACACGAAGGGCTTGGGCGAGCGACCCTTCAGCGCACGCGCCACCACTTCTTCTGAGTGCCCGAGCCCGTAGATCGCCGCGGTATCGATCCAGTTCAGGCCGCCGTCCAGGGCGGCGTGAATAGCGGCAATGGACTCGTCGTCGTCCTGCGGTCCCCAGGAGAAAGCCCATCCCGCACCTCCCATTGCCCAGGCGCCGACCCCGATCGGCGTAATATTTAGATCGCTCGTACCCAATCGTTTTGTTTGCATAGGTATCATGTGGTGGAAGCCAGTTTCGCCGCGCTGACCGCCTGGCCCAAGTGCCGTTGCGTATGTTCCGCAATATGCGTGAGCAGGCCGATGACAGTGGTAGGCAGTTGCTTGCGGCCAACTGTTCTGGGTTCGGCCAAGGTCGCCGGATCAATGGAGCGAATGACGCGCGCGGCGCGGTCGAGCGACCGGTCGAGTTCCGGCAACAGCTCACCGAGACTCGCGCCCGGCCGCATTTCCACGGCCAGCGCGGCCATCTGCCTTTCATCCAACAGGCGCCCCTTCAGATAAGTGGTCAGGCGATCCACGCTGCCCGCCATGTGCCGTATGTGAAATCCGAGCGGCGCGAGTCCATGCGGGCGGGCCCAGACCTGCGCCGCGGTGAGGCCTTCAGTATGCCTGGCAAGATCCTCGCGCGCCTGCTGAAATGCATAAAGCGCGGGCGCCAACAGCGGATGCACGCCCGGCAAAGGTCCCCGCAGCCACGCCTCCGGGGCTTCTGGTAGAGTGGTCATGCAAGCTTCCATGCAAGCTTCTAGGATAGATCAATGCATCCCTCTGACGATCGCGAGCAGCTCAAGCGTATGCTGGCTCAACTTTCCGTACGCACCGGAGATTTTGTTCTGGTCTCGGGCAAGCGTAGCAGCGTTTATTGCGATGCAAAACTCACCACGTGCCGCGCCGCGGCGATGCCTTTGATCGGCCATTTGTTTCTGGACGGGATGGCCGCGCGGGGCTGGCAACCCGCCGCCGTCGGAGGGCTCACCATGGGGGCTGATCCGATTTGTCTGGCGATAGCGCGCGAGAGCCTGGAGAGAGGCCTCCAAATCGACTGCTTCCTCGTTCGCAAGGAATCGAAGAAGCACGGAACCATGAAGTTCATCGAGGGCTTGCAGCCGGACAGCCGCCCGGACGTGGTCATCATCGATGATGTCTGCACCAGCGGCGGCTCGACTAAGATAGCGATTCAGCATGCACGCGATGCGGGCCTGCGCGTCCTCGGTGCGATATGCCTGGTTGATCGCGAGGAAGGGGCGCGGGAGTCGATCGAGAATGAGCTTGGTTGTCCGTTCGCGAGGATTTTTACGCTTTCGGAACTGACGGAGCTAGCTGGATCATCCCCGGCGCAAGCGCCGCGCCAGTATCCCGAACACGCTGCATCAACAGCGCCGTAACTGCTTCTTACCGGTCATATAAGGTAGCCAGTTCCTTCAGCCGTCCGGCGATCTCCGCAGTGAGCATCTCCGCGCGATAACGCCACCGCCAGTTGCCACTGGGCACTGCCGGCGTATTCATGCGAGCTTCGCTGCCCAGGCCCAGCACGTCCTGTAATGGGAACAATACGGTGTTGGCCACCGACGCCATCAGCGTGCGGATGAAGACCCAGTGGATTTCGCGTCCGTCGGTCGCCAGGTACTTCCGCGTGAACTCGCGCTCCTTATGAATGTCTTCCTCCGAGCGCGTGCTGCCGCCGGCGCCGGCGCTCGACCACCAGCCGACGGTCGTGTCATTATCATGCGTGCCGGTGTAGGCGACGCGGTCGCGCGGATAGCTGTGAGGTTTGAAATCGGGCGCCTGCGGGTCGTTTCCGAAGGCGAACTGCAGGATTGCCATTCCCGGGAATCCGAACTGTGTGCGCATGGCTTCCACTTGCGGAGTGATGACGCCCAGGTTTTCGGCCACGATCGGCAGTTGGCCCAATGCGCCCGTCAAAGCTTCGAATAGCGCCGGCCCAGGGCCCGGAACCCAGCGCCCGTTCCTGGCAGTAGTCTCGCCGGCCGGCACCTCCCAATAGGCTTCGAGGCCGCGGAAGTGATCGAGGCGTACGATGTCCACCAGGGTCAGCGCCGCGCGCAGCCGTTCGATCCACCAGTGGAACCCGGTCGCGGCCATGCGATCCCATCGGTAAATGGGATTGCCCCACAATTGGCCGGTTGCGCTGAAGTAATCCGGTGGCACTCCGGACATTACCGCCGGGTCTCCTTTGTCGTCCAACTGGAACAGCTCCGGGTTGGACCAAACGTCGGCACTATCGTGGGCTACATAGATGGGCAGGTCTCCCATGATTTGTATGCCGCGCTCCCGTGCGTAACGCTGCAGGTCGCCCCACTGCCGGAAGAATGCGAACTGCACGAACTGCAGCGCCTCGATCTCGGTGGCCAGGCGCGCCTTCCAGTTCTCCAACGCTTGCGGCTGCCGGGAAGCGATGTCCGGCTCCCAGCGACTCCAGATGCGCTCGCCTCCATGAGCTTCCTTCACGGCCATGAACAACGCATAATCGTTCAGCCATCGTTCGTGCGTCTCGCAGAAAGCCCGGAATTCCGCCGCGGGGCCGCTGGCCCGAAAACGCTCATACGCGAGGCGCAGCAGGGGCATCTTGAAGCGGATCACGCGGCCGAAGTCCACCTCACCGGCCGGCAATGGCGGCGCCTCATCCAGTTCCCCGCTCGTAAGATATCCCTCTTCGGCCAGACGATCCAGGCTGATCAGTAGCGGGTTTCCGGCGAAGGCCGAGAATAACTGATAAGGCGAGTCGCCGTATCCGGTAGGGCCCAGCGGAAGCACCTGCCAGATTCGCTGTCCCGCGGCAGCCAGAAAGTCCACATAGCGGTAGGCTTCGGGACCGAGGTCGCCGATGCCAAACCGTCCTGGGAGAGAGGTGGGGTGCAGCAGGATGCCGCTGGCCCTTGGGAAACTCACGGTTTCATTGTGCGAGATTTCTGTCCCGATTGCACTATGTATGTATCGCCATGCGGTTGTGGATATTCCTGCTGGTTTGTGGCTGGGCCGGCGCGCAGGTCACCGATCCGGCATATGAACCGCTGAGCAAGGCATACGCGGATCTGCACAATCGGAACTATGACGATGCGATCTCGTCTTTCCTGAAAGCCATGGGAGCGGCGCCGCGGCGGTCCGACATTCGCAAAGACCTGGCGTACACCTATCTGAAGATCGGCGAGAACGTGGCGGCCCGCGATCAGTTTCGGGAAGCCATGCTACTCGACCCGAGGGACTTCCACGTGGCGCTCGAGTACGCCTTCCTGTGCAATGAGACCAAGGAACAGGCCCAGGCCCGGCGCATTTTCAATCGCATCCGCAAAGCCAGCGACCCTGAGTCCAGAGCCACGGCGGAGCGGGCGTTTCAGAATATAGATCGCCCGTTAGCCGAAGGCATCAGCCGTTGGACCAAGGCCATTGAGATGGGTGCGGACAACTTCAGCGCGCATTTCGAACTGGCCACTCTGGCCGAACAGCGCGACGAACTGGAGCTGGCAGCGGAACATTATGAAAAAGCGTGGCGTCTGCTGCCGGATCGTCGCTCCGTGCTGCTGGATCTTGGCCGCGTCTGGAAAGCTCTCAACCGGACCGAAGACGCCAATGCGGCCCTGCTGGCCGCTTCCCGCGGAGGCGAGCCGCGCGCCGCCGAGGCCGCCCGTGAATTGTTGCCGACGCGCTATCCCTACGTTTCCGAGTTCCGTCGCGCCCTGACGCTCGATCCGAAGAACGCGGATCTGCGCCGGGATCTGGCCTATCTGCTGCTGGGCATGCAGAGGCAGTCCGAGGCTGAACAGGAATTCCTGGCGTTGACCAAAATGTCGGATACCGACTATCTTTCGGCGGCCCAGCTTGGCTTTCTATATCTGGCGCGGGGCGATAGAGCGGCTGCCATGCCGTTGCTCGAGCGGGTGCTGAAGAGCGGCGACGAAGAGCTTGCCAACCGCGTGCGAACTGTTCTGCGCGTCCCACAGACCCTGCAAAAACGCCGCGCCGAGCCAACCGCCGCGCCTTCGATCGATGCCAAGGTCATGGCTGAGCGCAGCTTCAAGGCCGGCTTCATCAAAGACGCTTTGAAGTATCTGCAGCTCGCCGAGGAGGCCGACCCCACGGATTTCACGGTGATGCTGAAACTGGGGTGGACTTACAACCTTCTTCACGATGATGAGCAGGCCATCCGCTGGTTTGACCTGGCGCGCAAGAGTCCGGATCCGAAGATTTCCAGAGAGGCCAATACGGCTTACAACAATCTTCGTGGAAGTCTTGAATTCATACGCACGACTTTCTGGATATTTCCCATGTTCTCTTCGCGGTGGAGCGACCTGTTTGCGTACGCTCAGATCAAAACCGAACTACACCTGAAGTTTCCGGTGCATCCCTATGTAAGTCTCCGTTTTATCGGCGACACGCGCGGCACCACTGGCCCGGAGGGCGCAGGTCTTCTCCCGCAATATCTGTCGGAGAGCGCCCTGATTCCCGCGCTTGGTCTGGCCACTGCGCCCTGGCACGGAATGGTCGGCTGGGGCGAGGCGGGGCTGGCCGTCGGATACCGGTCGGGTCACTCTGTAGCTGACTATCGCGGTGGCGTGTCCTTCACCAAGGGCTTCGGCCACCTGCTGAAATCCAAAGACAGCGGCCTGTTCTT
>Ga0302324_100001000_pt1 | contig 70174 bp, 68 predicted proteins | sample Palsa_T0_1_FD_201949 | JGI IMG/M metagenome (GOLD analysis project Ga0302324, IMG submission 201949) | Peat permafrost microbial communities from Stordalen Mire near Abisko, Sweden - Palsa_T0_1 | ecosystem: Environmental > Terrestrial > Soil > Palsa > Peat permafrost | place: Sweden: Abisko...
CCCCGCCGACGTGCCCAGCGATCCGAGCAGGTTCTGGTGCCTGGCCGGGGTGGCCAGAAAGCCCTTGTGACGAGAGGGGCGTATGGTTCGAAGGGGGTTCACAACCGCTCGGCGTGCTGTACGCATCCGTGATACGAATTTACGTTTGAACCAGCCCCCCTGACCCAGCGAAGGAGCGGGCATGTTCGAAGAGGAGAAGGCGGTCGTCAAGCGCTGGGTGGGGCTCCTGGCCGGCAACAAGGACGAGGTCTGGGACGGTTTCGACCAGGTCCTCGACCCCAAGATGACGTGGACCGTTCCCGGCAAGACGTGCGTCTCGGGCACCCACAGCGGGCTCGAGGCCATTAACACCGACTTCTTCGGGAAATGCTGGAGCACGAATGGCTACTGCTGGATCATCACTGTCCGCAACGGAAGGATCGTCGAGCTGCACGAATGGTGCGACACGATGATGTTCGAGACCGCCATGTTCGACAAGAAGCTGGTGCCGGCGGAAGACCTAGCCGACTCGACCCGATCGCGTCCTGCCGGTGCTCCAGCTCACGCACATCAGGATGGTGATACATACACAAAGTCACTGTAACGTCGGTTTTAGTGACCGACAGCGTGAGTGCAGTCCAGCACTTGCCGACCCCTCGGTCTTGAGCCGCCCGGGAGATGGCAATGGGCCTGCCAAAAAGATCACGGACGCTGGCGGCGGCGGGTGCCGTTATCGCGCTGACGTGTCTTGTTGCCGCAGCTTGCGGTACCTCGAACGCCGCGACGCCCTCGAGCGCCGCGACACCCTCGAACGCCTCGAACGCCTCGAGCCAGGCAGGCCCCAACATGAGCGCGGTCATGCAGGCGGCGCAGCAGCTGGCGGCCCCCTTCCAGAAGCGTCCGGCGACCCTTGAGGTGACGGCGCCCATCGCCAAGCCCATCCCGGTCGGCCAGAGGCTGGACTTCCTCACCTGCTCGTCACCCGGCTGCGCCGTCATCGCGAGCCGTTTCGTGACCGCCGCTACCATCCTGCGATGGCACGTCAAGGTACTGACGGTGGCACCCTCGGCCGACGCGATCGTGGCCGCGTACGGCACCGCGATCAGGGACAAGCCGGACGGCGTGGCCGTCGCGGCTGTGTCGGCGGAAGTCGCCCGGCCGGAACTGGCCACGCTGCAGTCGATGCACATTCCCGTCGTCACGGTGCAGGACCCTGACGTGAAGTTCGGCCCGATCATCGCGAGCCTGTACACGCATGACTCGTCGTACCGGCTGGGCAAGGTGACGGCGGATGAGCTGACGGCCCTCGGGTGCGGTAAGGGCACGACCATCTACGTCAACCTGAGCGGATACCTCGTGCTGCAGTTCCGGCTCACGGCCTACCAGGCGGAGATGAAGCGGCTGGACCCGAGCATGAAGTACAAGGTGCTCAACTTCGCCGCCACGGATACGAACTTCGTCTCCGGCATCGTGGGGGCCGTTCGGTCCGATCCGAGCGTCGACTGCGTCTACGCGTCCTCCGACCCGATCGCTACCGGCCTTCCGCAGGCGCTGAAGGCGGCCGGCGTGAGCCCGCTGCCGAAGATCATCACCGACTACGCCGGGGACACCACCCTGTCGTACATCCACACGGGCCTGGCGACGGCTACCGACATCGGCGACTCGGCCTCCTACGGATTCATCTACATCGACACCTTCGCCCGCTACAGGGCCGGCCAGTCCCTGGCCCCGGACGAGAACGCGCTGCAGACCATCTGGTTCGTCGACAGCAGCAACGCGCCGACCATGGTTCCCTACTCGGACATCGCCAACCTCCAGGCCGACTACGCGAAGCTGTGGGGCAGGTAGCCGTGACCCTGCGGCTGGAGAATGTCTCCAAGGCCTTCTCCGGCCGTACCGTCCTGCGCCACGTCGACATCGAGGTCAGGCCGGGCGAAGTGCACGGCCTCGTCGGGCAGAACGGCTCGGGCAAATCGACGCTGATCAAGATCCTGGCCGGCTATCACACGCCTGATCCGGGCAGTCGGGCCTGGCTCGACGGCGAGAGGTTCGAGCTCGGCACGGTGCCGGCCGAGCACGGTCTCGACATCCGCTTCGTCCACCAGGAGCTGGCCCTGGTCCTGCAGCTCGACGCGATCGACAACGTCGCGCTGGGCGGCGGATACGTGAAGCGGCGGACCGGGATCATCGACTGGAAGCGGCAGGCGGAGCTGACCCGCCGGGCGCTGGACCGGTTCGGGATGGCGATCGACATCGACGTCCCGCTGGCCCGGCTGGCCCCGGTCGAGCGCACCGCGGTGGCGATTGTCCGGGCTCTGGCGGGCTGGGCGGAGAAATCGGGCGTGCTCGTCTTGGACGAGCCGACCGCGTCCCTGCCCGCCTCCGAGGTCGACCGGCTGCACAGCATTGTCCGCGAGGTATCGCAGCACGACGCGGGCGTGATCTACGTCTCGCACCGGCTAGACGACATCGTTGCGGTCGCAGACAGGATCAGTGTGCTGCGCGACGGCGATCTGATGGGCACGTACCGCGCCAACGAGGTCGACATCGGTCAGCTCGCGAGCCTGATGGTCGGTCACCGGGTAGAACAGAAGCAGTCCGGGGGCTTCCGGCCGGATCGGACGTCCGCACCGGTGCTGACCGCCACCGGACTGGCGGGAAGATGGCTGGAGGGCGTCGACCTCTCCCTCTGGCCGGGCGAGGTGGTGGGAATCGCCGGCGTTCTCGGCTCGGGACGCGAGGAGCTTCCCTATATCCTCGCGTCAGCCTATTTCGCACCCGTCTGCGGCCAGGTCACGATCGGCGGCGAGGTTCTCCCCCCGGCATCGCCCCGGGCCGCCCAGCGTCTCGGCGTCGGCTTCGTCCCGGCGGACCGCCTGCGAGAAGCGGTCGTCGCACCCTTCACGATGCGAGAGAACCTCACGATCGAACGGGTCGACCGGATGGCGACCGCCGGAATCGTACATCGTGATGAGGAACGTAAGCTCGTCGGCCACTGGATCGACAAGATCAACGTGGTCCCGGCAGATCCGGAGCGGCCGCTGCCGAAGTTCAGCGGCGGCAATCAGCAGAAGGTCATCCTGGCCCGGGTGCTCAGCCTGGCCCTGAAGGTGCTCGTCCTGAGTGAGCCGACCGCCGGGGTTGACATCGGCGCCCGAGAGGCCGTGTACGACGTTATCCGGACCGAGGTCGCGGAACGGCGCCTCGCCGTGATTATCGCGTCGTCGGACATCGGTGACCTGATCGCGCTGTGCGACCGGGTCCTGGTGCTCCGGCGTGGCCGGATCTTCCGCGAGCTCGCAGGCAGCCAGGTCAGGTACGGGGCGATCGTTCATGCGACCGAGGGGACCGAAGCCGGGGACTCGGCCACGGCAGAGAACACGCCATGACCGGGATCTCGCTAGAGGTGCGCAGAGCAGGTCTGGGCTGGGCGTCGTTCAAGAACATCGGCGCGATCTATGTATGGCTGCTGCTTATCGCCATCTTCTCGATCTGGGTGCCGAGTACCTTCCCGGTCTACGCCACGGTCAAGCAGATCCTCAACGAGGACGCGATCACCGGTCTGGTGGCGCTGGCCTTGGTCTTGCCGCTCGCGGCGGGCGTGTTCGACCTGTCAATCGGTTATAACCTCGGCTTCTGTAATGTCCTGTGCGCCTGGCTCCTGGTCAGCGGGGGACTTTCCGTTCCACTGACACTGGTGATCACCGTTGCGGCGGCGCTCCTGATCGGCGTACTGAATGCAGTGGTCGTCGTGGTGGCCAAGATCGACTCGTTCATAGGCACTCTGGCGACCGGATTCCTGCTCCTGGCGGCCATCACCGTGGTCGCCGGCCAGACCGAGATCGTAGGCCCTAAGTTGTCGTCCGGGTTCTTCGGGGGCATCGCAAACTCAGGAATCGCCGGGATCGATTACAGCGTCGTGTACATGGTCGTCGTGGCGGCCATCATCTGGGTCGTCCTTGAGTTCACCGTGGCGGGCCGTTGGTTCTACGCCGCCGGCTTCAACCCCGATGCGGCTCGGCTGGCCGGCATTCCGGTGAAGCGCCTCAGGTTCATCGTGCTGCTCGTCTCCGCGCTCGTGGCGGGCGGCGTCGCTGGTATCGCCGTGACCTCGCAGATAGCGTCCGGAACAGCGACGGTCGGGCCGCCATACCTTCTTAACGCCTTCGCCGCTGCTTTCCTGGGTGCGACGCAGCTCAAGCGGGGCCGGTTCAACGCTTGGGGCACGCTCATCGCTGTGCTGATGCTCGGGACGGGCACGGTAGGCCTGGGCCTAGCCGGGGCGCCGGACTGGGCTTCGTCGGTGTTCACGGGAGTCGTGCTGCTCTTGGCGCTGGCCGTGACCCGGGCCGAGAGGTCGGGCTCGCTCGGCTAGCCCAGGTAAGGCTGTGGCGTATCCAGCGAATAGGTGAATCTACGAGGGGAGGCATGCGATGGGCCGGGTGGAAGGCAAGGTCGCGTTCATCACCGGCGCAGGCCATGGGCAGGGCCGGAGCCACGCCGTGCGACTGGCGGAAGAGGGCGCGGACATCATCGCCGTTGATCTGTGCGCACCGGTGGAGACCGTGCCCTACCGGATGTCCACGGAGGCGGACCTGGAGGAGACTGCGCACATGGTGAAGGCGGCCGGCCAGCGGATCGTAGCCAGCCGGACCGACGTGCGCGATTTCGACGCGCTAAAACAGGCTCTCGACGACGGCGTCGCCCAGCTGGGCAGGCTAGACATCGTTGCGGCCAGCGCCGGGATCCTCAGCTACGGGTCCGCGGCGGAACTGGCCGAGCGGTCATGGCAGGACGTGATCGACGTCAACTTGACCGGGGTGTGGCACACGTGCAAGGCCGCGATCCCGCACCTGATTCAGGGCGGCCGCGGCGGCGCCATGATCATCACCAGCTCGGTGGCGGGCCTCAAGGGATTCCAGAACCAGGCGCACTACGTGTCGGCGAAACACGCAGTGGTCGGGCTGATGCGAGCGCTGGCCCAAGAACTCGCCCCGCACAGCATCCGGGTCAATACCGTGCATCCGACGGCGGTCAATACCGACATGCTCCTGAACGACACCACCTACAAGGTGTTCCGCCCCGAGCTCGATGCGCCCACACTGGACGACGTCAAGGAACTCTTCTTCGGACTCAATTCGCTTCCGACTCCCTGGGTGGAAACCGTCGACATCAGCAATGCCCTCTTGTTCCTCGCTTCCGATGAAGCCCGGTATATCACCGGCGTCATGCTGCCTGTCGACGCTGGATGCACGCTCAAGTAGACCCATTTGGGCTGATCAGGTAGCACCCTGACCCGTTGATATCAAGCCAGGGCAGTCACGGATTCGAAGTCCTTCAGCGCGGGGATGAGCTCTTCGCCGAGCAGCTCGATGTAGGCGACCGATTCGTCCGGTGACATTCCCGGCCAGTTCGCGCGGGTGATGACGGGGTTGACCGGCACCGTGGCACCGATCTCGCGCAGCTGGCGGGCGCAGTCCCCGGCGTCACCGAGCACCCAGTGACCGGCCAGCACGCCTGGGATCGAGGCCATCAGGCCTTCGGGGTCGGCGTAGGAGTTGGACCCGGTCCTGGCCATGTTGATGTACCAGAGGCTGGCCGCCTCGACCGCCTTGGCCAGGGCGTCCTCGCGGTCCCGGCCGATCATGATCTCGCGCCGCAGCGGCTGCCGGCCGCTCCTGGGCCGGCCCACCTCCGCCCGGGCGTCGAAGAACGCACCCAGCTGGCCGGCCAGGTCGGCCGGCTTCACCTGCGGCGTGATCGGCCAGACGTCGCCGAGGCGGGCCGCGCGGCGGATGCCGGCCGGGCTTCCGGCCCCGATCCACAGCGGCGGGTGCGGCTGCTGGACGGGCCGGATGTGCACCGGGATGTCGTCGAGGGCGAAGTGCTTCCCCCGGTAGCTCACCCGGTCCTGGGTCCACATCAGCTTGAGGATCTCGATGGTCTCGTTCAGCCGGGCGCCGCGCTCGTTGAACGGGACCCCGAACAGCTCGTACTCGGCGGGGAGGTAGCCCAGGCCCAGGCCGACGGACAGGCGGCCGCCGGTGACCACGTCCAGGGTCGCCAGTTCCTCGGCCAGCATGATTGGGTGGTAGAGAGGAGCGATCATGATCTGCGTCACGAGCCTGACGTGGGCGTCGAGCTCGCCGGCCAGCCGGGCCAGCACGGGTACCGGCTGCAGCCAGCGTGACCGCTCGAAAATGAAATGCTGGCCCATGAGGATGTGGTTCATGCCGGCCCGTTGCGCGGCCTCGACCTGACGCAGGATCGAATCGAAGTGATCCTTTTCTGACACGGTAGTGGGAATATCGCCGAGAATGATGCCGAAATCCATCTCAGGACGCTCCTGCTGAGCCGAAGCCCTCAGCCCAGCCAGCTTCGAGCGATGTGTTCGCGACGATATCGTTACGTTTGTCTTTGAACCGCCAGACACCTTCTCGCTTGACCACGAGGTCCTCATACCGGCCGAAGGCGATTTTAGATTCGCCGACACGGCCGAGAAACGCGATAAAATACGATTCATGTCGGGCGGTGCCCGGTTCAAGAATCGTGATCACCTGGTTGACGGCGTGATGGCGGGAAAACCTCACGCCAGCGGCGAAGAACCCTGCATAGTAGGACTCGATGGCCATACGGCCCGAATAAACTCCGGCCGGGTTCCGGAGCACGGCGTCGTCGGTGAACAGGTCGAAAAGATCTCCGATCTTGTCTATACGGTCGCAGATCGCGCAGTAAGACGCGATGAATTCGCGCACTTCTTCCTTGGCCTCGAGGTTGGCGAGCCGGGTCCTTACGTCGAGTTCGGGCATTTGACATGTTCCCATCGGAAATCAGGACGGACCGGGGCGCGGCAGGGCGCCGACGACGGTGCCGCGTGGCCGCCTGAAGCGTTTATTCATGCCAATGATAATCGGCACCAAACTTCGGGACACCTTGAGCGGAAGAGGCGGCCTGCCGGGCCATAGCCGCCAGGTCATTCATCCCGTGGCGGCTCGGTAGCGGCAGCCATTGCCCTTATCCTGAGAAATCGTGCAGGCAGGGAACTTATCGCATTAAAGGGTCTTTCTCAGACCCACGCGCAACGGGTTAGTTAGGCGCGGGCCGCTCGCGAGCCTCCCAAAGGAGGCAGGTCGGGACCGGCCGGTCGGGCTGCTGCCTCGTCCTGCATTACGGGATGGTGCGCCTGATCTCTTCAGCCGCGTCCACGTCGTCGCCGGGACGGGCGGGCACGCCGCCGATGTCGATGATGCCTGCGGCTTCGGCCACCACCCGGCCACCGTCCGCTCCTCGTTCCTGGCCGGTATCACCACGCTGATCCGCGTGCCGCCCCGTTGCCTAAGCTCCAGCAACTACTCCAGCGGCCAATCCTGCCACCGTGAGGTCCTCCGGCCGAACCACATCTCGGCCCGACGGTCCATTCTTCTCCAGACACTCTGACGCTCAGGGACATCAGGCTACCGGCAGGCCCCGCGTCTCCCGGTGGGTTAGCGCAGCTGCCACTTTGGCTTTGCGAAGGCGGCACGATCGACTTCGGCGGTGCCGATCGGGTTGCCAAGCTCCGACTCATTGATAGAACCCTTGTTCTAGCCCGATGTCGCACGCTAACGGCTCAGCCTGCAGGTCCCCGCGAAAACGGCCAGTGGCGTGCGGCGGTGGCCCCGCCGTCGACGAGCAGATCCATACCAGTGATATAGCTGGCGGCGGGCGAGCACAAGAACTCGATGGCAGCCGCGATGTCCTCAGGAGTGCCCATTCGCGGCACAGCAAGGTTCGCGACGATCGAGCGCATGCCGTCGCCGCGTTCTCCGGCGAATTCCTGTCGGCTCATCGGAGTGCAGATGATGCCGGGGCTGACAGAGTTGACCCGGGCTCCCTGCGTGCCCCACGGCCCGGAGGCAGCCGCGACACGGAGCTGAACCCCCTCTTGGCGACGCTATAGGCGAAGCCAGTATCCGGAGTTGCGAGATCGAACAGGTTCATGTCGAACAGCCGGTCGGTCGGGGTGGTGGCTAGCTCGCTCTCCAGGGCCGGGTCAAGACGCGTTTTGTAACCCGACATGCTGGCCACGCAGACCAGCGACGTGCCGGGCGATGCTACACCCAGGAAGCGGTCGATCACGTGGGCGGTCCCCACTAGGTCGATGGCGAAGATGTCCGTGCTAGTGGCCTGGGACGGCGAGACGCCGGCGGTGTGAACGATGGCGGTCACGGTTCCCGCGGCGCGAGCCGCCGCCGCGACCGCTTCGACACTCGCGCCGTCGCGTACGTCCACGGTCATCGCGTCCACCCGGTGGCCATCCTCGGTGAGGCTGCGGACTGCCGCCTCCAGTCGCACCTCCGAGTGGTCGGCGAGCAGCAGACGGCAGGCCGGCCCCAACCGGCGCGCGGCGGCCAGGCCCATGGCCCCGGACCCGATAATCACGGCAATCCGTTCCCAAGCCGAATTTGTCATGACCGGACGACCTCCGCAGGACCGTGTGGTATATAGGCGTATCATACGCATAGAATTGACGGAACGCCCTAGCGTGGGCATCTCCCCCGCGACTCGAAACCGCACTGATCTGTGCCGGAAGGACCCAGCCAATGGCCACCGACGGTTCGTACTCCCTTGATGAGATCGCCGACCGCCTGGCGATCGGACAGGTGATCGCGCGTTACGTGCACGCGCTCGACGCGCGGGACTACGACACACTCGATGATGTCTTCTTGCCGGACACGCGCTTCGACCTGACCGAGGCGGGCGGAATCGCAGGCTCCTGGGTGCAGGTCAAGCGGTACTACCAGGACAATCTCGAGGCGTTCGTCGACTACCAGCACGTGTTCTCCAACGTCCTGCTGGAATTCGATACCGGCCGCCGCCGGGCTCGCAGCCGGGCGAAGGTAATCAACCCGTGCGGGATGCTGGGCCGCGACGGCCAGCTGCACCACTTCGAGATCGTCGGGGCGTACGAGGACCTCTGGCGGCGGATGCCGGACGGCTGGCGGATCGCCGAGCGAACCTGGCGCCACGGCTGGATCTGGGGCGATTACCCGCTCGCCTCCCTACCAGGGGATTTCTGATGCACCGGCGCATCGGGACGCCCGCGCTCGGCCTGATTACGGAACGGAGCACGTCCGATGACATCGCACGCTGATCACATCCGCGCCATCCTGGAGGCTCTGCACCGGGCGCGGAAGAACTTCGACCGCGCAGCGGCCGCGGCGCTGCTGACCGACGACGTCGAGCACCGCATGCCGGAGAGCTTCGTGCCCGATCCGGTCGTCGGCCGGGACGCGGTGGCGTGGGGGCTGACCGACGGTGTCGCGCGCTACTACGACCCGACAAGCCTGCACCGCGAGATCGTACGGACGACGGTCGAGAACGACGTCGCCGTCGTCGAGCAGCGCATGCACGGCCGGACGCACGATGGCACGTCCTTTCACAACTCCTACGTGTGGGTCTACGAATTCCACGGCGACCTGATTCACCGGATGACCGAGCATGCCGACACCCTGCTCGCCCACCGCGCCTTCCACGGCGCGCATCCGGGGCAATAGGCTCGGGTCGAGAAACTATTGTAATGATGCGCATTTTCATCTAACCTGGAGCGAGCTTGAGCTCCGCGGAGGCGGCAGTGAATGAAGGGGACGGCGCGACCTCGTTCGACTACGTAATCGTCGGTGCCGGTTCGGCCGGATGCGTGATCGCGGCGCGTCTGTCGACGGACCCATCGGTATCGGTGCTGTTGGTGGAGGCGGGACCGCCAGACGAGGTGCCGGGGATGGACGTACCGATCCTGGCGCCGAAGCTGCTGAACGGACCGTACGACTGGAGCTTCCGCACCGACCCCGAGCCGGGACTCGATGACCGGATAATGACCTTGAACCACGGCCGGGTCGTGGGCGGGTCGTCGTCCATCAATTCAATGGTCTACCTGCGCGGTGCCGCGTCCGACTATGACGAGTGGGCCAGCGCGGGCGCCGTCGGCTGGAGCTACCGGGAGGTCCTGCCCTACTTCCGGCGGAGCGAGGACAACGAGCGCGGAGCCAGCACGTACCACGGGGCGGGCGGGCCCCTGTCGGTCTCTGACGGCCGGTCCCGCCATCCGCTGAGCGCCGCGTTCCTGCGCGCGGCCCAGCAGGCCGGCTATCCGCTGAATGAGGACCTGAACGGAGCCAGCCAGGACGGCGTTGGCTACACCCAGGTGACGCAGCGATCCGGCCGGCGGTGCAGCGTTGCGCGCGCCTACCTCGGACCATGCCGCTCCAGGCCAAACCTCACCCTGATCGTCGAGGCGCAGGTGACCGAGCTGCTCTTTGACGGTAACCGGGCCACGGGTGTGCGAGTCGTACGCGGCGGCCGGCTGACCGACTACTACGCGGACCGAGAGGTCGTACTCGCGGCCGGGGCGTACGGCTCGCCGCACTTGCTGCTGCTGGCGGGCATCGGGCCCGCGCACCACCTCGAGCAGATCGGTGTGCGCGTCCGCCAGGACCTCCCCGTCGGGCGCAATCTGCAGGACCACCTGCGGGTCGGACTGGCCTTCGAGTCACGCCTGCCCGCCCTGGACTCCCAGCTGACCCCGGCCGCATTCACGCAGTTCGCGGCCGACGGCACCGGGCCGGTGAGCTCGAATGTCGGCGAGACCTCTGGTTTCATCCGGTCTCGTCCTGAACACCCTGCTCCGGACCTCCAGGTCAACGGCGTTCCGGCGATGATCGGCGGGATGCTGGGTGTCGTCGCGGACGGAGTGTCGGTCGTCGGATGGCCCTCCAAGCCGACGAGTTCGGGGTACCTGGAGCTGCGGAGCACCGATCCAGCCGCGCCACCCAGAATCGTGCACAACTACCTGACCACGGCCGCCGATCGCGAGATAACGTGCGACGGGATGCGGCGGATGCGTGAAATCGCCGAGCAGCCGGCCTTTCGCGAGGTCACGATCGGCGGGCTGAAGCTTGGCCCGGCGGACTTCACCGATGACGCGATCCTGCACTACGCGCGCGAGACGGCGATGACCTCGCACCATCCCTGCGGGACCTGCGGTATCGGAAGCGTCGTCGATGCCGAGCTCCGTGTCTTCGGCATCGACGGCCTGCGTGTCGCCGACGCATCGGTATTCCCGCGGATCACCAGGTCAAATACCAACGCGCCCACGATCATGGTGGGCGAGAAGGCAGCCGACCTGCTTTCGGAGAGCAAGATCGAGATCAACGCCGCCGACGCCAGCCTGGGCTGATCGGTATCTCACCGGCTCACATTAGCTAAAGGGGTGCTTACCTTCGATGTCCGTAAACCTGGATAACGTCGATCCCGAGGTGATCGCGAAATACGCCCTGGACAGGCTGCCGCTCAACCGCGCTTCAACGCCGACGGCAGACCTGCTTGACCTACGGCACACGCGAGCCATCGTGACGGGCGGGGGCGGCGAAGGCCTCGGCAACGCGACCTGTCATCGCCTGGCCGAGCAGGGCACCAGGGTTGCCGTCATCGACGTGTTCGCCGACGCCGCCGAAAAAGCGGCGAGCGATCTGGCCGAACGATGGGGCGTCGACGTGCTGGCGATCGCGGCGGACGTCGGAAATCCCGATCAGGTGAGCGCGGCCGTTGAGCGCACGACCGCGGCATGGGGAGGCGTCGACCTGCTCGTGAACAACGCCGGCGGATCCGGGGCGATCAAGCCCAGCGGCGATCGAGTCAGCCAGCACGGCGGCTTCGCTGAGATGGAAGACGACGACCTGCTCGGTGTCGTCCGGGTGAACCTGATCGGGGCCATGCTCATGACCAAGGCGGTGCTCATGCCGATGATCGCCGCCGGTCACGGACGTATCATCAACGTCGCGTCTGAGGGTGGCAAGATCAGTGTCGACGGACTGGCCGTCTACAACGCGTGCAAGTCCGGGGTCATCGGCTTCACCCGCAACATCGCCCGGGACTACGGGAAGTCCGGCATCGCGGTGACCTGCGTGTGCCCCGGCATCATGGTGTCCGAACGCACCATCCGGACCCTCTCTCAGCCGGGCGCCAAAGGCCTGGCCAGTCTGGAGTCAACGTTTCCCCGGGTGACCATCGGCCGATGCTCCGTACCAGACGAAGTCGCCAGCGTCATCGCATTCCTTGCTTCCGATGCGGGCTCGTACGTGAACGGCACCGCGGTCAGCGTCGGCGGCGGGATGGCGGACTGACCAGCCGTGCTGTCCCGGCCAGCCCGCACGGGCGGGCCGGGTCGCCGACGATGGACGGTCAGACGGCGATGGCCTTGTACTCGAGACACTCGCTGAGCCCCACCGAACCGAAGGCACGGCCTATGCCGCTGCATTTATATCCGCCGAACGGCACGTCGAAGCCTGCGAACGCACCGTTGACCGACACGACACCGGCCCGGATCTGGCGCGCGACCTCGACGCCGTGCTCGGCATCAGCGCTCCATACGCCGCCGTGCAAGCCGAAGCTCGAGTCGTTGGCGATGCGCACGGCATCCGCCTCGTCCAGGTACGGGATCACCGACAGCACCGGGCCGAAGATTTCCTCTTGGGCGATCGTCATCGAGTTGTCGACCTGGCCGAAGACCGTCGGCCGGACGTAGAAGCCCTGGCGGTAGACCTCGCCCTGGGGTGGCTCGGCGCCACCGGTGGCAAGCTTGGCGCCCTGGTCCAGGCCAGAGCGGATATAGCCTTGCACCTTGCGCTGCTGCACCGCGGTGATCAGCGGGCCGATAAACGTGTCGGGGGCGGACGGGTCTCCGACCGTCACGCCCTCGGCCATGGCCGTGATCGCTTCGACGATCTCGTCGTGACGAGAGCGAGGGGCGAGGATCCGGGTGTGCGCGATGCACGACTGGCCGTTGACGAGCAGCGCGGCGTACTTGATGCCCTCGGCGACGGTTCCGGCGTCCGCGTCGTCGAGGACTATCGCGGCCGACTTACCGCCCAGCTCGAGCGTTATCCGCTTCAGCTGCGAGCCGGCGATCGACGCGACACGGCGTCCGGCCGCCGTGGAACCAGTGAATGAGATCTTGTCGACGTCCGGGTGGGAGACCAGGTACTCGCTTACCTCGCGGTCCGCCGGCAAGATGCTCAGGACGCCCTCGGGCAGGCCCGCCTCGGTGAAGATATCGGCGAACAGGGCACCGTCGAGCGCCGTCTCGGGCGACGGCTTGAGGACCAGGGTGCAGCCGGCCAGCAGGGCCGGGATCGCCTTGGCCATCGCGAGATACTGCGGCGCGTTCCACGGGACAATGCCGGCCACGACACCGATCGGCTCGCGAACGGTCAGCGTCGTCACCGCCTCGCCGCCGCGCTGTTCCCATTCGAAGTCTTTCGCGGCCCGGATGTAGGCGTCGGTCTGGGCCGCCACGCCGGGCTGCGCGTCGGTGTTGAACCATAGCGGCGTGCCGTTCTCAGAGGTCACCAGGCCAGCGAGCTGGGTGGCACGGTCGGCGTGCAGCTGGTTGAACTTTTCGATGATCGCGATCCGCTCCGACGGTGACATCCGCGGCCAAGGGCCGCTGTCGAACGCCTTACGGGCAGCGGCGACGGCTTCATCGACGTCCGCCTTCGTCACCGCCGGGCTGGTCCCCACCAGCGACTGGTCATGCGGCGACCGGACCTCGAGTAGGTCACTGCTGGCCGGTGCGCGCCACTGACCTCCAATGAACAGCTGATCGAATGTGATCACGACAGACCTTCCTGTTGATGAGCGGCGAGGGACGACCCCTGGACGGTGCTGGTCCCGCGAATCAGGTCGGCAGCCTTTCCGTTACCGTTTCTTTCCACTGCCGTTTGCCTCTACCGTTTGCCTCTACCGTTTGCCTCTACCGCCCGGGTGCCGGGCCGGCGGGCAGGCCGAGGTGGCGGGCCAGCACGGCACGGTGCTCGGCCGGCGTGCCGAACATGACCTCGGATGCTTTCGCACGGCGGAAGTACAGGTGGGCGTGGTGCTCCCAGGTAAAGCCGATGCCGCCATGAATCTGGATGTTCTCGGCGGCCACCGTGAAGTAGGCCGTTGAGCAGTAAGCCCCCGCGAGGGCGGCGGCCGAGTAAAGGTCCTCGTCGGTCCCCGGGCCGGACGAGACGCTGGCGGCGTACCGGGCGGCCGAACGGGCTGACTCGACCAAGATGAGCAGATCGGCGCACTTGTGCTTGATGGCCTGGAACGAGCCGATCGGCCTGCCGAATTGCCGACGCATGCCCGCGTATTCGACGGCTTCCTCCAGGCAGCGCTCGGCGCCGCCGACCTGCTCGGCGGCTAGCGCGATCGTCGCGTGCGCCAGGCCCTCGCGGACGGCGTGCGCACCGGCACCGACCGCGCCGGCCAGCCGTCCGGGCGTGGCCGCGAAATCGAGCCGGGCCTGCCGCCGGCTCGGGTCGAGCGTGCGCATGGGACGCCGGGAAAGCCCCCGGGCCGCGGCCGCGTCCACGGCGAAGAGCGCACTTCCGCTTTCCGTCCCGGCCGGGACCAGGAGGAGATCGGCCTGGCTGCCGTCCAGGACGAACGAACGCGATCCCGTCAGCAGCCAGCCAGTGCCATCGCGCACGGCGCGGACCGGCCGGCCATCGCCGCCTGGCGTCTCCTGGTAGGCCACCGCGGCCAGGGTCGTTCCGGCGGCCAGCCCGGGCAGGATGCCGGTCAGGAGATCCTCGTCGCCCGTCGCCAGGAGGGTTTCCGCGGCCAGGACCGCGCTGGCCAGGAACGGCGATGGCAGCAGGCAGCGGCCCATTTCGTGCAGGGCGGCCGCGCGGTCGGCGCGAGTGTAACCTGAGCCGCCGTATCGCTCCGGCAGCGACAGGCCGCAGAGCCCGATCTCCCCGGCGAGCACGCCCCACAGCTTCTCGTCGTAGTAGCTGTCACCGTCGGGCTCCGGACGGGCCAGGCACGCGGACGGTCCGCCGAAGAGCCGGCGCAAGGTAGCGCGCAGCTCCGCCTGCTCAGCCGATTCGACGAGGTCAGCCACGGGGCATCCCGAGAACCCGCTCCGCGATGATCGTGCGCTGGATCTCGTCGGAGCCGCCGGCGATCCGGTAGCCGGGCGCTCCGAGCACCTGCTCCGTCCAGGCGAAGGTGCCCCACTCGCCGGTGTCGGCGATAAGCTCGTCGCCCAGCAGCGCGGTGATGACGTCGGAGGTGCGCCGCATGTTCATCGTGGCGGCGAGCTTGCCCAGGGATCCCTGCGCGCCCGCCGCCTGCCCCGCTTGCGTCTCGGCCACGGTGCGCTGGTTGTTGAGGGCGAGCACCCGGTCATGTATCCACAGCTGCACGATCTCGTCCACGAGGGCCGACGAGGACAGGCCGCGGTGCCGGGCCAGGGCCAGCAGCTTGTCGACGGTGCCCGCGCCGAGGCTGCCCGAGTCACTGCGTTCAGCCGACAGGGTGGTCAAGGCCACCTGCCACCCGCCGCCTTCGGGCCCGAGCCGCAGCGTGTCCGGCACCCGCACCTCGTCGAGAAAGACCTCGTTGAAGGACGCGCCGCCGGTCATCTGCCGGATCGGCCTGATCGTCACCCCGGGCAGGTCCAGCGGAACCAGGAACGCGGTCAGCCCCGTGTGCCTGGGCGCGTCCGGATCGCTACGGCAGATGGCTTCCCCGTACTGCGCGCAGGCGGCCATGGACGACCAGACCTTCTGCCCGGACAGCACCCAGTGCCGCCCGTCGCGGACCGCGCGGGTCCGGACGGCAGCCAGGTCACTGCCCGCCTCGGGCTCGCTGAACAGCTGGCACGCCATGATGTCGGTGCGGAGCAGGCCGCGGACGAAGCGCTCAACCTGCTCATCCGTGCCCCAGTCGCGCACCGTCGGCGCGATCATGTGCTGGGTCACGGCGAACAATTCGTTGCGGCGGGGCAGCTCCCAGTCCTGCTCGGCGGTGCGCAGCGCCGCGGCGAACGCCGACGGCAGCCCGCGTCCGCCGAACCGTGATGGCCAGTCCACCGCTCCCCAGCCGGCGTCGTACTTGGTCCCCTCCCAGGCTCGGCCCCGGTCGACGGCGGCGCGCTCCTCTTCGGGCGTCTGGTCGTCGAAGACCGCGACCGAGAAGTCGCCGACGCCGACCTGATCCGGTCGCCGGCGGGGTATGCCAAGCCCTTCCAGCCAGCCCTCGAACTCAGCCAAGAAAGACTGCACAGAATCGATGCGCACGATTATAATGGTATCATAAGCATCTCCGGGCGAGGCAAGGTTTTTACCTGGGCGGAACGCGCTGCATACTGACCCGGAGGGTCCGCACCAGCGGGAGGTTACGGCTTGCCTGAAGAGAAATTCGCGTTGGTAACCGGCAGCTCACGGGGAATCGGGCGGGCGGTCAACGAGACGCTCGCCCGGGACGGCTACACGTGCGTCGTGCACTACCGGCGTGATGAAGCCGGAGCGCAGGAAGCCGCACGGTCGCTTAAGGAGCTCGGCGCCCGTGCCGTCACCGTGCGGGCCGACCTCGGCGATGCGGGCGATGTCGACTCGATGTTCGCCGCGGTCCGCGCCGAATTCGGCGCGCTGGACGTGTTCGTGGCCAACGCCGCCTCGACCGCGCTGCGTGCACTGCTCGAGACCGAGCCGCGCCACGCCGAGCGCACCTACCGCGAGACCGTGCTCAACTTGATTCTCTCGCTGCAGCACGCCGCCGGGCTGCTCCGCGACGGGGGGCGGATCATCTACGTCTCTGGAGCCCAGGCACGGGCAGTGTTCCCCGGATACGGCCTGCTCGGGCCGGCCAAGGCGGCAGGCGAGGAGATGGTCAAGCATCTCGCGGTGGAACTTGGCGGCAGGCGGATTACCGTCAACGCCGTCGTCCCGGGCTTCATCGAGACCGTCAGCGCGCGGCGCAGCCTGGGCCCGGAGTACGACACGATGGCCGAGCGCATGTGCCGGGTCATCCCGCTGCACCGCAGCGGGTCGCCGCAGGACGTGGCCGAGCTGATCGCGTTCCTCGCCTCGCCGCGGGCCGGCTACATCACCGGCCAGTCGATGGTGATCGACGGCGGCATCAGCGTTCTCGGCAGCGCCTGGGTCGCGGCCTCGGAACCCGCCGCCGACTGAGCCGGGATCATCGCCCGGATTCGCCGGCGGCAGGCATCAATACTGGACGTAGAAGGCTTCGATCCGCTCGGCGATCTTCTGCAGTTCCCCGGCGATACGCTGATGCCGCTCCGCCTCGTAGTACGCCAGGCATGCCTCGCGAGACTTGAAGGTCGCGATGAACCCGAGGTCATAGGACGTGTCGAGTCGGTCCGACCAGTCCGTGTCCAGGGGCGGGCCGACGATCATGTCGATCACCTCCGGGAGCGTCGCGAGCTCGGCGACACGCCGCTCGATCTCCGGTCTATCGTCGGGGCTGCGGAGCCAGAACCTCGCGACGTGCTTGACGCCGGTGGTGTAGATCACGAGGACCCTCCGGTCGGCGCCGCTCCGGTCAGGATCTGGATGCTCTTCACCCGCGTCATCTCCCGGTATCCGTCGATTCCGCTGAACCGGCCGTAGCCGCTCTCTCCGTATCCGCCGAACGGGAAGGCTGGATCACCGCGCCGGTAGTGATTGACCCAGATCGTCCCGGCGCGGACGGCCCGGGCCACCCGGTGCGCCCGGTCCAGGTCACGCGTCCAGACTCCGCCGGCCAGGCCGAAGACGGTGTCGTTCGCGATCTCGACCGCATGCTGCTCATCGCGGAAGGGGATGACGCACACGACCGGCCCGAAGACCTCCTCCTGCGCGATCGTCATCTGATTGGAGACGTCGGCCAGGATCGTGGGCGGGAAGAACAGCGTGCCGTCGAGGTCGGCGGACTGATGCCCGCCCGTGATCAGGCGCGCACCCTCGTCGAGGCCGGCTTTCACCAGGTTGGCGATCCGGGAAAACTGGGCTTGCGTGCAAACCGGTCCCATGTCGGTGTCGCGCTCAGCCGGGTCGCCCATCCGCACCTGTTTGGCGTGCGCGGCCAGCCGGTCGACCATGTCGTCATAGATCGATTCATGGACGACAGCCCGGGAGCCCGCGACGCAGCTCTGCCCGCCCGCCGCGATGAAGCCCGCCGCCACCGCCGCGGCGGCGGAGTCCAGATCCGCGTCGGCGAACACGATGTTCGCCGACTTGCCGCCGAGCTCCATGGTCACCGGGACCAGCCGCTGCGCGGCCTGCGCGGCTACCAGTCGGCCTGCCGCGGGACTCCCGGTGAACGTCAGCTTCGCGACCCGGGGATGCGCGCAGAGCGCGGCGCCGACCACCGGTCCGAGCCCGGTGACCACGTTGAAGACGCCGGGCGGGAACCCGGCCGCGGCGAAGAGCGACGCCAGCTCAAGGATCGACGAGGGCGCGAGCTCCGACGGCTTCACCACGACCGTGTTCCCGGCCGCGAGCGCGGGCGCGACCGGCTGGGCCATGAGGACGCCCGGCGTGTTCCACGGCGTCTGCACGCCGATCACGCCGTACGGCTCGCGCAGCGTCAGGCTCAGCACGGACGGATCCGCGCCCGAGGGGACGTCCCCGGTCAGCGTCTCAGCCAGCGACGCCGCGTACCGGAAGTAGTTGCCGACCGCGCCGTACATGCCGAGTTCCTCGCGGATCGTCTTGCCGTTGTCACCGCTCTCGACCGCGGCCAGCCGGGAGGCATCCGCGTCGATGAGATCGGCGAGGCGCCGGAGCAGCCGCGCGCGTTCATACGGCCGACGTGACCACGAGGTCGTGCTGAACGCCGCCCAGGCCGCGGCCGCGGCTAGGTCGACGTCCTCGCTGGTGCCATCGGCGAAGCGGGCGCTGACCTGCCCGGAGTACGGGTCGGTGGTCTGCAGGTACTTCCCGCCCGCAGGCGCGGTCCACGCGCCGTCGATGAAGTGGTCGTACGTCCTGACCTGCCCGGCGTCGCTCATGCCAGAATCCTCGACAGCGAGAAATCGATGCTGAGCGGCGCGGAGCCCGGCAGGACCCGCCCGAAGACGAGGTTCGGGAAGTGCGGCCCCACCGTTACCGTGTCCGGCTGGGCCAGCTCGCGCTCGATCCGCGCCTTCGTCTCCCGGTTGAGTTTCGGATCCACGTCGAAGACGAAGTCCAGTTCGCTCTGCCCGATTTCCACCGGGCAGTGGATCATGTCACCGAGGATGACGGCCCGCGCCGGGCCCGACGACACCACGAAGCTGAGGTGGCCCGGCGTGTGCCCGGGGGTCGCGACGGCGGTGATTCCGGGCACCGGGGTCTCGAGGTCCCCCATCAGTGATATCCGCTTCGCTAGCTGTGCCTGCCGCGCCGGCGTAGGTGCCCTTGGCGTCCCCGCCTCCGGTCCGTATCGCCAGTAATCCCACTCCTTCGCGCCCACGAAATAGGACGCGTTCGTGAACGTCGGTTCGTTATCGATGTCAACCCAGCCGATATGGTCCGGATGCAGATGCGTGAACAGCACGGCATCGATGTCAGCCGGCGCCAGGTTGATCGCGGCCAGGCTCCGGAGCAGGTCACCGCCCACCAGGTCGCCTTCATGGGTGCCGGCCGTCAGGTCTGCGATGTCCACTGAGTGCGGTCCGAAACCGAGGTCGATGAGCGCGTTCGTGTCACCGTTTCTGACCAGCAGCGAGCCGATGCTCATGACCAGCCAGCCATCGGAGTCCAGGACGTGGCCGCGACTGGCCCAGAAGGCCTCGTCCGCGCCGTCGTACTGGGCGAGCGGGCGGACATGATGGATACCATCCGGCAGATACGTGATCGAGATGTCACCGACCTGAATCGAACTCAGCGACGCCGAGACTGCGGGCATTCGTTCCTCCGGAACTATGATGCAGGGTTCAGCACGCGAAGCGCGTCGAACATCGGGGCCAGGGTGCGCAGCGCATCCAGGTCAGCGAGGACAGCGAGCAGGTCATCACTCGCGCGGACACCGGCGACCGGCTCGACCTGGGCCTTGAACTTATCGACGAGTTCCGCCTGGGTCGCGGGGTTACCCGGGTGTCCTCGCGGAAAGTCGACCCGGATGTGCTGGATCTCGCCGGACACGAGACGAATCGTGATGTCGTGGGCGGGCCTGCGCGTCCAGTGCGCGGTGATATCCGGGTCCTCGACCACCTCGATCTTGTCCATCAACGGCCGCAGGGACGGGTCTCCGAATCGCTCCGGCAGGTAGCTCGCCGCCTGAACGTGCCCGTCGACGAGGGCCACCGCGCACATGTACGGCAGGCTGTGATCGGCCGTCTCCCGGTTACGCGGGTCCCACTTCTGCGCATGGTCGTCCTGACCGCCGCCGATCTCGCTCCACGCGATGAAATAGGTCCCGATCCTGATCGACTCGATGTCGTCCGGCTTGAGGCCTTCGTCATGCAGCTTGATGAACTCCCGGACGGCGCCCTGCGCGTTGAACTCGGCCACGCTCAGCTTGTAGGCGGATCTCTCGGCGGCCGACAGCCCGTCGACGGGCCGTCCGAGTGCATCGACCGAGAACTCGCCGGTGACCAGCGACCACAGGCCGCGCACCCCTTCGATGGCACGCGGCGGACCGGTGATCCCCCGGGCGGCGAGCCGCACCGCGAGCAGCCCGGTCATGGCCGAGAACGGCGAGGCCAGGCCCTTCCAGTTGGAGAGCTGGCCGGCCCGGGTGACGCCGAGCGGTACCGCCGGCGTGACCGCCATCGCGATCGCGTTCGCGGTCTGCTCGACGTTCAGGCCGAGCAGCGCCGCCCCGCCGACCGCCGCGGCTATCCCGATGAACAGCGGGTAGTCCCAGCCGCGGTCCCGGAGGGGCACGGCATCGGCCAGCGCCGCGAACGTCTCGTAGCCCGCCTGCAGTCCGACCAGGAAATCCGAGCCGGACGCGCCTCGCAGCTCGGCCAGCGCCCACAGCGTCGCGATGAGGTCGCTCGTGTGGCCGCCCCCGGTGCGCAGGTAGTTGTCGTTGTAGTCCAGGTAGCGCACCATCGACGCGTTGGCGAAAGCCCCGATCTCCGCGCTCACCCGCTCGGTGAGCCCGACCACCGACACACCTGCTTTCGTTGCGCCCTCGGCGGCGAGGGCGCGAACGGCACGGCACGGCGGAGCGCCGACCGCACCCACCGCACAGCCGACCGAGTCCAGGTGATGCCAGACGAGCGCCTTAGCCGCGGCCGACGGGATCGCGTCGCGCCTCAGCCCGGTGGCCCAGGTCGCGAGCGCGATCGTCGTATCGTCGTGGGCGCCGAGTACGCCTGAGGTCATCTGGTGGGATCCTTTCGTGGCGCCTCTCCGGGCCGCTCGGGGCGCGGCGACGCGGCGGGTCTTATCGTCGCGTCGTCAGGCCAGTTGGGAGAACACTGTGTCGGCCAGACGGGCGGCATTGCCTTCCTCCCGGTCGGTGGTCGGTACGCGGGTCAGCACGAGGATGCGGTCCACACCGAGGCTCATGACCTCGCGGAAGCGGTCGGCGCACTGCTGCGGGTCGCCGACGATGGCGAACCGGTCGACGAAGTCGTCGGGCAGCGCGCTCGCGACGGAAAAGTCGGCCTTCTTGGGCATGTTGCGCTTGTGGTCACGGGTCATCTCGAACGAGCGGAGTACCGCCTCGCGGTCCTGATCGCTGACCCCCGCCAGTACCTGCCCGTCGAAGGCGGAGAAGCGGGTGTGCCGTAGCACGGCGCCGCGGACAATATCCCGCGCCTCGGCCAGGCTGATCCCCCTGGTCGCGACGGCCGCCGGGATGTGGCACCCGATGGACAGCGAACCGGGGTCGCGACCCGCGGCGGCCCGTGCGTCACGCGCGAGCTTGATGCAGTCGCGCAGCCGGTCGACGTTGGCGCCGACCGCAAACGTGACGCTGTCGGCATGCCGCGCGGCGAGGTCGATCATCTTGGGCCCGGTGGCCGAGATGTCGACCGGGGGCTTGGCGCCGTCAAGTGAAGGGTCGTTCTCGTAGACGGCCCGCATGGTGCTGGGGAAGCCGTCCAGGTCGACGTCCTCCTGGCGCAGGTAGCTCTGCACTTGGCCGATGTAGGTCTCGAACGCCGCGACGCTCATCGGCTTGCGGCCAATCTGCGCGAAACCGCCGTCCCCGCGCCCGAAGCTGACCACCGAACGGCCACCGGAGACCGCGTAGAGCACCGCGATCGTGTTGGCGACGTCCATCGTGTTGCGCAGCGGGACGGAGACCGCGGTGCCCACCTTCAGCCGGGTCGTCGCGGCGGCGGCGAGGGCGAGAAAGAGGTATGAATCCGGCAGGATGCCGATGTCCTGGCCGACCGCGAGACCGTCCCAGCCCTGACCCTCGAGACGCCGGGCGATGTCTGCGACCTCAGTCGCAGGGACCGGGGTGCCCCCGAAACGCCAGAACTCAGTCTTCATCACTAGATCTCCTCCATTAAGCGAACGCCACATCATGTCGGCCGCAACAGCAGGCCACCGTCGACGACGAGTTCCACGCCGGTCACGTATCCGGCCTCCGCCGAGAGCAGGTAGGCCACGCCGGCTGCTATCTCGGCCGGCTGCGCGACCCGCTGGACGGGCACCGCCGCCGCGATCGCATCGGACGTCGCGCCGCCCGCGCGCATCATGGGGGTGTCGGTGATGCCCGGGGACAGCGCGTTGATCCGGATTCCGCGGTCGGCATAGTCCTTGGCGGCCACCTTGGTCAGCCCGATGAGACCGAACTTCGACGCCGTGTAGGCGACTCGCCGGGACAGCGGGTTGGTCGCCTGCACGGACGCGATGTTGACGATGCTGCCGCCCCGGCCGGAAGCCAGCATGGCCCCGATCTCGGCGCGCAGCGCGTGGAAGACGCCGAACAGGTTGACGCCCAGGACCCGGTTCCAGTCGGCGACGGGCTCCTCATGCAGCAGGCACTCATCCCCCGAGATCCCGGCCGCGTTAACCGCGAGATCCAGGGTGCCGAACTCGGCCACCGCGCGGTCGACGGCGCGCTGCATGTCGTCCGCCACGGACACGTCCGCCGCGATCGCGACCGCGTTTCCGCCCGCCTTCTCGATGGCGGCCACCGTCTCGTCAAGCGGATCCGTGGGGAGCCCGACCACGGCGATCCGGGCACCGCGCCCGGCGAGCAGCTCGGCGGTGGCCGCTCCGATGCCCGATCCGGCGCCGGTAACAAGACAGGACTGCCCGGCGAATGGCTGGGTCACGGCGGCCTCCCTTCAATTTAGTCGGATCATACGCATTGATTTTCTCCTGGGTCAAGGACGACTCAGGCCGGCGAGATCGAGCCAGCGTTCGTGCGCCGGGCCGAGCCTAACGCCCGCATGGCCAGCACCAATCGCACCGCCAGCGGCCTCCATGGTCCGCAGGCGCCTGATCCAGGCGCACCGTTATAACAGATTTTAGGCCTCGCAGCCCGACTTGGGCAGGCCCCCGTCATGCGCAGGTAACAGTTTTGTCTCGTTGAGGTCGCCCGGCCGCCGGCCTCTCGCCAGGCGGTAGCCGCTGTGGCATATTCATGCGTATCATATGCCTTGAATGTGGCGTGGCATGCAAGCCATGGCCCGTCGGAGAGGAAACGTCCCATGACCGGTTCGGAGCATCGCTGCTCTCGGCGCCGGCTGCGCCGTTCGCTGGCCGCCACCGCTGGAGTGGCCGCACTCGCCGTCGCTCTGGCGGCATGCAGCAGCAGCGGAAGCAGCGGAAGCAGCAGCAGCACAAGTTCTGGCGCCGCGAGCGCCACCGGCGTCGCCACCACCTCGAGCTGCATGGCGGCGGCAAACGCCTACCTGAAGCCGTGGGACACGCTGCCTACGAGCCTGTCGAGTGCCTATACCCCGCTCGCCAGCAAGCCCACTCCCGGCGGCACCGTGATCAAGCTGGTCAACGGCACGATCCCGGCCGACGCACAGAGCTACCAGCAGGAGGCGGTCGCCGCCCACGCGGTCGGCTGGACGGCCAAGGAAATCATCTTCGACGGCACCGTCGCGGACCTCAACGCCAAGTTCACGCAGGCCATCTCGGAGAAGCCCACGGCGATCACGGTGTCCGGCTGGCCGCCCGCGGAGCTGGAGCGGCCACTCGCCGCCGCCAAAGCCGCGGGCATCGTGGTCGGCCTGTCAAGCGTGGCCGACCTAGCCACCAGCTACCCGGGCTATGCCTCCAACACCAACGGTGCGGCCACCGCCAAGGAAATCGGCCAGCTGAACGCCTACATGTTCATGCGGGATTCAGACTGCAAGGGGTCGGTGGCGATCTTCAACCTGCCGTTCCCCATCCTCGTGGTCGGCACGAACGCGTTCCAGGCCACGGTGAAGGCGCACTGCCCCCAGTGCACGGTCAGCTACAACTCGGTGCAGTCGACTGACATCGGGACCCCGGCCCTGCCCAGCGCCGTCGTCTCGGCCCTGCAAGCCTCCCCGAACACCAAGTACGTCTATGCGATCATCGGCAATGTGGCCGACGGGCTGGCGCCGGCTTTGTCGCAGGCGGGCCTCACCGGTATCAAGATCTTCGGGCAGGTACCCGACTCCACCTCGATCGCGGCGCTGCGCAACGGCACGAACGCCTGGTGGATCGACCAGAACTCGCTGCTGAACGGCTGGACCGAACTCGACGGCATCCTGCGGGTGGTGGAGGCCAAGCACCCGATCAGTGACACCGGCGGCTACCCGCTCGCCGTCCTCACCCCGCAGAACGTGGGGTCTGGCACCGCCATCCCGGTCCTGCCCGCCAACTACCAGAGCGACTTCGAGAAGCTCTGGGGAGTCAGCTAGATGGATCGCCCGGTGCCGGCCCCGCAGTGCTCGCGAGGGCTGGCACCGGGGCCATTTCCCCGGCCTAGGAGGCCATGATGAAGGTGATTGTCGACCGCGACCTGTGCGAGAGCCACGCTAGGTGCGTGGAGCTGGCTCCGGACGTGTTCGAGATCGGCGACGATGACGAGATGCACGTCCTGGCCACCGATCCCGGCGAAGAGCGGCGCCGGGCCGTCGAGACCGCGGTGGTGAACTGCCCGCGGCAGGCGCTGAGCCTGCAGGATTAAGCATCCGGCGGCGGAGCGGCCAAAATCTATACCTACAGTTATAATGTAATTTGCTTAGGCGAGGTGAGATCGTGACCGGCTGGCCGATCGACGACGGCGTCGTCGACCCGTTCGTGGTGCTCAAGAGCCATCCAGCACTCGAGGGCGTGCCGATGCCCCGGGAGGCGCTGCGCGACCCGGAGAGCCTGCGGGTGTGGCCGTCGACCGATCTGGCCGGCTATCTGTTCCGCAAGGATCCGGACCGGGAGGCTCGGGAGGCCGCCGCCCATGACCTGGGCGCCTGGCTGGCCAACCTGGACCGCTGGCAGGTGCTCCAGGCCCAGGTGCCGCTGCCTGCCACGGCGCCGGACGAGGTGTTTGAGCAACTGGCCGAGCACAGCGACCGGGTGTTCCTCGCCGTCCGGATGGACCCGCACGACGGCATGGCGGGCGTCCGCCGGCTTCGCTGGCTAGCGGAGCGATACCCCGGCGTGCGCAGTGTCTCGCTGTCGCCGCACATGACCTATCCGCTCATCGCGCCTGACTCCCGCGAGTACTACCCGATCTACGCCGCATGCGTGGAACTAGAGTTGGCCGTCTTCGTCAACGTGGGCTTTCCCGCGCCCCGGGTGCCAGCCGCCGTGCAGGACCCGATCCACCTCGACGAGGTGTGCTGGTTCTTCCCCGAGCTCACCGTGGTCATGCGACATGGCGGCGAGCCCTGGGTCGACACCTGCGTGAAGATGCTGCTGCGCTGGCCGAACCTGTACTACGCGACCACCGCCTTCGCGCCGCGGTACTACCCGGAGCCGATAATCCACCTGCTTAACACCCGGGGGCGCGACCGGGTGATCTGGTCGGGTTACTGGCCGATGCTGAGCTACGAACGGCTGTCCGCAGAGCTGGCCGCGCTGCCGGTGAAGGCCGAGGTGTGGCCGGCTTTCCTGCGCGACAACGCGCGCCGGGCCTTCCGGCTGCCCGGCGCGGAAGGTGCGCGGTGACCGCGACAGCGGCGGCGGAAGTCGAACTCGACCTTCACGACGCGGTCGCTACCGTCGCCCTGAACCGTCCGGACAAACTCAACGCCGTCACGCCCGGCATGGCCGCCCGGATCGGAGAGCTGTTGCGCGCGTGCGACGCCGACCCGGCGGTACGCGCCATAGTGCTCACCGGCCGCGGCCGCGGCTTCTGCTCGGGCGCCGATCTCGCGGTCATCGCGGGCGGCGTGGATACACTGGCCGATTTCGCCGCCGACCCGAGCACCTTCCCGGTCGACGCCCTGACCGTCCGCAAGCCGGTTATCGCTGCCATCAACGGCCCCGTCGCTGGTGTCGGCATCGCCTATATCGCTGCGGCGGATGTACGCTTCGCCTCCGCCGAAGCACGCTTCACCACATCCTTCGCCCGGCTCGGCCTCGTCGCCGAGTACGGGCTCGGCTGGCTGCTGCCCCGGCTGATCGGCCGTCCGGCCGCCGCCGATCTGCTCCTTTCCGGGCGGACCATCGACGCGGCCGAGGCCCTACGGATCGGCCTGGTCACCGAGGTGGTCGAGCCCGGCCGGGTGCTGGAACAGGCGACGCACTACGCCCGCGAGCTGGCGAGGCACTGCTCGCCGCGCTCGCTGGCCGTGATCAAGGGGCAGTTGCTGACTGACGCTGACAGCGACCGGGCGAGCTCGTTCGACAGGTCCGTCCGGCTCATGCTCGACTCCTTCACCGCACCCGACCTGACCGAGGCCATCGCTGCCGCCCAGGACTGCAGGCCACCCCGGTTTCCGCCGCTGGAACCGGCTCGTTAGGAGTCCTCATGAACGTGCTCATCGCCGGGGTCGGACTGCATCCGTTTGGCCGGTTTCCGCTGGCCGTCGAGGAGCTCGGCCGGGCGGCCGCTATCGAAGCGCTGGCCGACGCCGGAGTCAGCTACCCGGATGTCGACCTCACGGTCGTCGCCAACGTCGGCGAGGGCATGGCCAAGGGGCAGCGCATCGCGGAGAGGCTGGGCGCAACCGGACGTCCGGTGCTTAGCGTCGAGTCCGCCTGCGCGTCCGGCGCGGCCGCCCTGCTGGCCGGCCGGGACGCGATCGAGTCCGGGCGGGCCGGGATCGTGCTCTGTCTCGGCGTCGAGAAGGCGCCGCGTGGCTTCATCGCGGGAGCCGGGTTCGAGCCCTGGCAGGAGGCGTCGGGTGTCGGGGTCACCCCGATCTACTTCGCGCTGCAGGCCCAGGAACTGCTCGCCGCCACGGGCGGCTCCGTGCAGGATCTCGCGGCGGTGTCGGTCAAGAACCACGGCAACGGCGCGCTGAACCCCAATGCGATGTACCGGTCACCGGTGACCGCCGAGGAGGTTCTGCGGAGCAAGATGGTCTGCCCGCCGCTGAACCTGCTGATGCTGTGCGCCCCGAACGAGGGGGCCGCGGCCGTCGTCTTGATGAGCGCCGAGCTGGCTCGCCGGCGTGGTGTCCCGCAGCCCGTCGCGGTACGCGCGGTGGCCCTGGCCACCCGCAGTCCGGGTGACTGGTTCATCCCGGCACCGTCCCGGCTGTCGGAGGTACGTTCCTCGCCGACCCTGACCGCGGCGGCGGCCGCCTACCAGGAGGCCCGCCTCGGGCCGGGCGACCTGGATCTGGTCGAGTGCCAGGACACCGACGCGGCCTCGGAACTGATCGCGTACGCCGACCTCGGGCTCTGCGCCGCGGGTGAGGAGGTAAAGCTGTTGCGCAGCGGTGACACCCAGATCGGCGGCCGGATACCGGTCAACCCGTCGGGCGGGCTGCTGTCTAAGGGCGAGCCGCTGGGCGCGAGCGGGCTCGGCCAGGTCCACGAGCTGGTCACGCAGCTGCGCGGCCGGGCCGGGCCGCGGCAGGTCCCCGGCGCGCGGATCGGGCTCGCGCACGTGATGGGCGCCGGTCACGTCTCCGCGGTGACGATCCTGGCGGCGGCATGACGGCGCCCTGGCTGGCGGCGGAGCTCGTTCCGGCGGCGGACCGCGACGCAGCGCCCGGAACGTCGCTTCGGCTTGCGGCATCCCGGTGTTCCGCGTGCGACCGGTGCAGCTTCCCGGCCACCGGCACATGCACGTGGTGCGGTGCGACCGGTTCCGATCCGGAACGGCTGTCCGACGGCACGGCCGTGGCCGCGACCGCGGTGCTGCACCGCACGCCCGGCGCCGTGGTCGAGGTCCCGTACGTCGTCGCGCTCGTTCGCTTCGCCCGGGCGGGCCTGGACGTGCTCGGCCGGGTACCCGGGGCCACCGACCCGGCCGCCGTTCCGCCCGGTACGCCGTTGCGCGTGGTGGCGGAGTCACTGCCCGACGGCCGGCTGCACTTTGCGTTCGAGGTAGGAGCCCATGTACCACCGCAGTGAGTGTCATATCCCGTCGACCACCATAAGCGGCGAGACCTGGTATGCCGTGGCGTGGCTCACGGTGCCTGAGCACGTGGTTCGCGATGAGCTGCAGGTTCTCGTCCACGGCGCGACCTACGACCATAGGTCCTGGGACTGGCCACTTGACCCGGAGCGGTACTCGTACCTGGAATGGGCGACCGAGCGGGGCTACGCCACCCTGGCGATCGACCGCGTCGGGTGCGGGGCCAGCAGCAAGCCGCCGGGCAGGCAGTCCACTCTGGCCGCACAGGCACGGGTCCTGCACGACATCGTGACGGCAGCCCGCGGCGGCGCCCTAGGGACGAAGTTCGGCCGGGTCGTGCTAGTCGGCCACTCGATGGGCTCGGCCCTCTCGGTCGCCGAGGCGAGCGAGTACCGCGACGTCGACGCGGTCGTGCTGACCGGCTCCCTGGGCATGGACGCGCGGACGCTCAACAACGACCCGCGGGACCAGTTCACCCGGCGATCGGCATCGAAATCGCCGGGCAACTTCACCTTCGAGGTGGTGCCGGGAACAACCTCAACCTGCACCGCCAGGCGCACGACGCCTACCGCTCGACCCAGAAGTGGCTCGACGCCCTGGTGGTCTCATCCGATCCCCTAGGCTGAGGGATCTGTCCCGACGATCGACACGAACGAGACGCACTCGCCGGGCTGGCCGCCGAGGTTATGCGTCAGGGCCAGGCCGCGCCGTACCTGCTCGGCGCCGATCCGGCGGTCCTCCGGAGCCTCGCCGCGCAGCTGCAGCCAGCACTCGAAGATCATGCGCAGGCCCGACGCGCCGACCGGGTGACCGAAGGCCTTGAGCCCGCCGTCCGGGTTCACCGGCAGGTCGCCGTCGAGGTCGAACGCGCCGGCGAGCACCTCCGACCAGCCCTTCCCGCGCTCGGCGAAGCCGAGATCCTCCATCAGCACGAGCTCGGTCGGGGTGAAGCAGTCGTGCACCTCGGCCATAGCGAGCTCGGCCCGGGGGTCGGTGATCCCGGCCTGGCGGTAGGCATCCTGGGCCGAGGCAACGGCCTCAGGAAAGCTCGTGAAGTCGTACGAGGGGTCGATAAGCCCCTGGCCCGGCCCGGCGACCAGCGTGAGCGCCTTGACGTACAACGGGCGTTCGCAATAGCGGTGCGCGTGGTCGGCGGGCACGACGATCGCAGCCGCCGATCCGTCGGAGACGCCTGAGCAGTCCATGACGCCCAGCTGCCCGGCCACCAGAGGCGACGCCGCGATCGCGGCGCGGCTCACCTCCTTGCGGAACTGGGCCCGCGAGTTGTGCGCGCCGTTGCGGTGGTTCTTCCAGGCGATGCGCGTCATCACCTCCTTCAGCTCGTCGGCCGGGACGCCATACTTCGCCGAGTAAGCAGGGGTGATCAGGCTGAACATCGCGGGTGCGGACAGGTCGTAGGTGCTGTCGGTGCCGTCGGAGGCTACGGCCGGCACCACCAGACCGGAGAAGCCGGAGTCCTTCAGCTTTTCCACCCCGATCGCCATCGCCACGTCGACGGCGCCGGACGCGACCGCGTAGCAGGCGTTACGCAGGGCGTCAGATCCGGTCGCGCACATATTCTCCAGGCGCGACACCGGCTTGTAGGCGATCTTCAGCGGCTTGGAGAGCGCGAGCCCGGCGATGCCGGACCCGGTGGTGCCGAGCCAGAACGCGTCCACGTCGTCCTTGCGGACGCCGGCCGACGCGAGCGCCTGGCCGGCCGCGTCGAGCAGCAGGTCGTCGACCGACAGATCCCAGTGCTCACCGAACTGCGTGCAGCTCATGCCGACGATCGCGACCTTATCCCTGATGCCACGGCTGGCCATTGTTATCAGCTCCGTTTCGCCTCAGGCACCGGGCGTGCCTTCCAGAAATAGTTGTGGATGCCGCGCGCCGTCGCCATCCGGCGGAAGGTCATCTCCACTCGGTCCCCCACCGCGACCGAGCCGGGGTCGGCGTCGGCGAGCTGGCAGCGCAGCCGCCCGCCGCCGTCAAAGTCGAGCACGACCGCGACCAGCGGCGGGCTCGGAGTGTAAGCGAGATTGTCAACGGCGAACGTGGTGACGGTGGCCCGCTCGTCGGCCATCGGGACGGCGCTCATCCGGTCCACCTGGCCGCAAGACACGCACGACCGCGAAGGCGGAAGGTGGCGGGTGCCGCACGCATCGCACTGGCTGGCGACCAAGCGATACTTCCATGTCTCGTTCCGGTACGACGGCGGCGCGGCCGGCGGGTCCAGATCCGGCCGGCGCGGCGGTTCCCGGGTCAGCAGGCCGCGCCAGGTCAGGTAGGTCAGGTAGGGCAGCCCGTCGTCACCGGCCGCGGCTTGGTCGCGGACGGTTGCCCCTGGCGAGGCGGCTCGTCGTGCGATCAGGGCAGGCGTGGTGCGCAGCAGCAGCGTGGTGGCGCCGTCCGCGAGGAGCGTGACCGCGACCAGCTCGTCCGGGCCGGCCCGGTCGAGGACGTCGGCCAGCAGCAGGCCGACCTGCGCCGTCCCGGCATTGCCGATGCCGAGCGCGTCATCGCTCGTGACTTCCGTGAACCCGGCCTCTCGGGCGAACCGGGCCACCGCGCGGCGGTTGGTACCGGTGATGACCGCGTGCTGAATGTCCTGCGCGCCGACGCCAGCCTGCTTGAGAGCGTCGGTCAAGGCCGCGTGCGCGAGCGGCAGGTACACGGATTCACCGAACCTGTCTTCCCATATCCGTGACGCGGGCTGAGCGGGCAAGCGCCAGCGGTCGAGAAACTCTTCGCTGGCCGAGCTGACCGCGACGACCTCGGCGATGCCCGGACCAGCGCCGAACAAGAAGGCGGCGGCGGCATCGCCGCCGTCCCGCTCGTCCGCACTGCCGGGCAGGCCGCCACGCAGGTCGGAGAGCACGGCCAGGGTCGGGCGCGGCGCGTCGTGCGCCGCCATCAGCGCGCCCAGGCCGCCGCGAACCGCCGCCGCCACATCCATGGCGAAAGCGGCAGAGTCCAGCCCGAGCGCCGCATTGACCACGCACGCGTTGGTCTTGTCCAGGTAGGCGGGCGAGGTGGTGGCCAGATAGGTGGCGAGCGGGCGGATATCGCTGCGCCGGCCAGCCTGCCGCGCGGCCTCGACCGCCATCGAGGTGCTGTCCTCGTCGAACGAGGCCACCGCACGCGAGCCGCGGCCACCGCCCGACTGCAGGGCCGCCGCGATCGCTGTCCGGCCCAGCCGGTAGTGCGGGATGTATGTCCCGTAGGCGAGCAGCTGCCCCACGGCTCCTCCTGAATGCGATCCGAGTTGATCTTACCGTATGATCTATTATCATAATTATCAAGTATTGATGAGGAGATGATTGCGTGGCCGCCGGGACGGAGGCCGGGATGATCGGCGCTTCCGGCCGCGGGAAGCAGCTACCCGCCGCCGCGATCGGGGTGACCATACAGGGCCCGATGCCATCGCTGGCCGGCATCGCGGGCCGGCTAGAACGGGCCGGTGTCGACTCCGTCTGGACCGGCGACTACTTCCAGTCCGGGCTGGTACGCGCCGCTGTACTCGGCGCGGCTACCTCCCGTGCGCTCGTCGGCACGCATGTCTTGCAAGCCTTCGCCCGCAGCCCGCTCGCGACCGCGCTGGCCGCTCAGGACCTGCAGGAACTCACCGGCGGCCGTTTTGTACTCGGCCTGGGCAGTCAGTTCCCGGTGGCGAACCGCCGGTGGCACGGGATCACAGTCGAGCGCCCGGTGGCCGCGCTGCGGGAGTATGTCGCGGCCGTCCGCGCCCTGCTCGCCGCGCCCGCGGACGAGAGCGTGCGCTTCGATGGCGAGCAGTTCCGCTACCGCGTACCGCCGTTCCGCGGCACCACAACCTGGCCGCCGCCGCCGGTGTGGATCGGCGGTGCCGGCCCGGCGACCGTCCAGCTGGCCGCCGACGTCGCCGACGGGCTGGCCGGACACCTGCTGTGGACGTATTCCTATGTCCGGGACGAGGTCCGCCCGGTCGTTCAGGCGCGCCCGCTTCCGGTCACCGTGCCGCGGCTGGTCGGCAGCCGGACGGTCCCGGGCGCGCTCGATGACCTGCTGCGAGCGCTGGCGCACTACCTCGTGACCCCCGGCTACGAACAGCTGCTGGCCCGGCAGGGCATCGACATCGACCGCGGCCGCCTGCTCGCCGCGGTTCGCGGCCGCGATGCCGGGACGGTCAGCCGGATCGTGGCACCGTACGCGGACCAATGGTGCATCCGGGACGGCGAGGAGCTCGCCCGTCACCGGGCACTGGCCGCTGCCCACGGGGCGGACCGGCTGATGCTGCTGGTGCCAGCCGACGCCGCTGACCCGGCCCGGGTGATGGCGCATGAGCAGGCGCTCGCCGACCTGCTTACGGCCGGGGCCCCGGCCGGCCTCGGAGGAAGGACTAGCTCGCCTTAGCGGCGGGCTCCAGGAGGCTCTGCTGGGCGATGCGCTGTGATTTCAGCTGGTCACCGGTCAGTTCGGCGGTCACCATCCCGTCACACAAGACGATGACCCGGTCGCAGACGTGGCTAAGCTCCCGCTCATCCGAGGAGCAGAGCACGACCGCGGCGCCGCTGCTGTCCGCCGCGGCGCGCATCAGCCGGTGCAGCTCGGCCTGGGCGCCGACGTCAACGCCCTGGGTCGGCTCGTCCAGGAGCAGGATGGCCGGATCGGTACGGAGCCACTTGCCCATCACCACCTTTTGCTGGTTGCCGCCGGACAGCGACTCGACCACCGCGTCCATCGAGCTGGTCCGGATGGCCAGCTTGTCGATCCATTCCCGCGTGGTGCCGCGTTCACGGGAGCCGCTGAGCCACCATCTCCGCCAGAACGGCTTCAGATCGACCAGCGTGAGGTTCTCACGGACCGACTCGCTGAGGATAAGGCCGGCGCCATGCCGGTCGGCCGGGACCAGCGCCAGGCCGCGGCTGATCGCGAGGTCCGGGCGCGACGGCGGCAGTTCCTTCTCGCGTACGGTCACCGTGCCAGTCCGCGGGCGACCGCCGAACACGAGTTCGCAGACCTCATCGCGGCCGGAGCCGTTGAGCCCCGCGATCCCGATCACCTCGCCACTGTGCACGTCCAAGTCAAAGTCACGCAGCACACGCCCGCCGAGACCGCGGACCGACATGAGCACCTCGCCGGCGTGCTGGTCGGCTGGGCGGGTGACCTGCTCGACGATCCCGCCGGTCATCAGCTGGATGAGGTCAGGACGGGTAAGACCGGCAAGCCGATGGGTACCCTTGCTTTGCCCGTCCCGCAGGACGGTGACCCGGTGGGCGACGGCGAACACCTCATCTAGGTGGTGCGACACCAGCAGCACGCTGTTGCCGGCCGCCGCCACCCGGCGAACGAGCGTGAACAGCTTGTCGACCTCTGGCCGCGGCATCGTCGCGGTCGGCTCATCCAGTACGAGCAGCGAGACCTTGGCCGTTCCGTCGGTGCTCTCCCAGTCCCTGATGGCCCGCACGATCGCCAGCGTCGTCTTCTCGAACGCGCTCAGGTGCGAGACCAGGGTGGTGACCTTGATGTCGCCGTGGCCGACCCGGCGCAGCGCCTCGCGTGCCGCGGCGCGCTGCTGGCGCCACCTGATGTGCCCGCCGACCCCGGTCGCGTATCCGGCGCCGAGCGCCAGATTGTCGACGCAGTCGAGCGAATCGATCAGCCCGAGATCCTGGTGCACGAAGCGCAGCCCGGCGGCGTGCGCGGCCGCGGCGTCGCCGAGCCGGAATTCGGCCCCGTTGACCACGGCCGAGGCGCCGTGGTCGGGGTGATGGAACCCGGCGAGGATCTTGATCAGGGTCGACTTGCCCGACCCGTTCTGGCCGACGAGCGCGTGGATCTCACCGGCCCGCACCTGCAGGTCGACCCCGTCCAGCGCCTTGGTACCCGGGAAGGTCTTGCTGACGTCGTGCAGGTCGAGGACAACCTCGCCAGACTCGCCGCTCAGGTGCTCCGGCTGCGTCATGCGGCGCCCCCTTTCGATCGTGGCGGCCGCGGGCGGCCGATGGCAGTCACCGGTCGAACGCGACCGGCAGCTCGTGCCAGCCGTGCTGCAAGGGGGAAGCAACGCGCTTGGCTTCACCGGCCAGGGACACGCCGGAAAACCGGGCGAGCATCTCCTCCAGGAAGACGCGCGCCTCCAGCCGGGCGACCGCCGCGCCGATGCAGGCGTGCTGCCCGAAGCCGAACGACAGCACGGCCGGGTCTGGCGGCCGGGTGATGTCGAACGTATCCGGGTCGGTCCAGCACTCCTCGTCCCGGTTCGCGGCGAAGTACAGCAGGTACACATACTGCCCCTGGTTGATCTTCTGACCGCGCAGCTCGATGTCCTGCTTGGCGTTGCGCATGAAGCCAGGGACCGGGGTGATCCAGCGGAGGACCTCCTCGACCGTCTGCTTCACCAGGGATGGCTCGGCCGCCAGCTTGCGCATCTGATCGGGATGCTGCGCCAGCGCCCACATGGTCCCGGCCAGCAGGTTGCGCGTGGTTTCATTGCCGGCGACCAGCACGGCGGTCGCGAGCATGAGGATGTTCATCTCGCTGAGCCGACGGCGGTCCAGTTCCGCGCTAGCCAGCGTGCTCATCAGGTCCGAACCGCCGGGTCTCGCCGCCTTGCGCTCGAGCACCCCGGTGAGGAACTGGCCCATCTCCGCGGTGTTCGCCGCGGCCTGCTCGAGTTCTTCTCTGGGCAGCGGCGCGCCCATCTTGAGCATCTCGTCGGTCCAGAACTGGATCTTGTCCACGTCGACCTCGTCGGCGGGCACGCCGAGAAGCCGCGCCACCGCCTGGATCGGGACGACCCGGGCCGCTGCGTGGATGAACTCGACGGGGCGGCCGGGCTCGAAGCCGTCCAGGATCTGCCGGCAGACGGCGCGCACCGGCTCTTCCAGCGCCGCGATCGCCCGCGGCGTAAAGGCGGGCGCGATGGTCCGCCGGACCTCCCCGTGGCGCGGCGGGTCGAGGGTGGAGATGAGCTCGGCGCCGTCGGGGAAGAAGCTGTCCGCGATGCTCTCGCCGTAGCGCGCGTCGTTGAGCAGGATGCCCTTGCGGACCGAGAACAGCTCGGGCGTCTTCGACGCGTACTTGACGTCGGCGTACTTGCTGAGCACCCAGGTGCCGAGCTCCGCGTAGTAGAACACCGGAGCCTCCTGCCGCAGCCGGGCCAGCAGCGGCGCATTGCGCACGTCATAGAAGCCTGGCTGGTCGACCCGGGCGAGGTCCTGGAGGTCGCCGGCCGTCGTCGTCACGGACATCCGCTCATCCCTTGCCGTCTCGGGCGCACAGCGCGCCCGCTATCTGTGAATACTGTTATAATAAATCGTACGTGTCAAGGATCACAGCGCCGCCGTCGGCGTTCAGCCCGTCCGGCCGCCGTCGACGACGAGCGTGCTGCCGTTGATGAAGGACGCACGGTCCGAGCAGAGGAACACGATCGCCTGCGCCAGCTCGACCGGCTCCGCGAACCGGCCGAGCGGGATGGGCGCCGCCAGTGCGGCCGCCTCCTCCGGGCTGTCTCCGAAGGCGTGCGAGCGGAACAGCGGGGTATCGGTGCGTCCGGGCGCCACGACGTTGACCCGGACGTTATGACGGCCGGCTTCCTTCGAGGCGACCTTGGACAGCCCGAGTACGCCCATCTTGCTCGCGGCGTACGGACCCAGGCCGGCCGAGACGCCGAATATCGTCGCCGACGCGATGTTCACGATCGACCCGCCGCCGCGGGCGTACAGGTGCGGCAGCTGGACCCGCAGGCACCGGTAAACCGAGCGGAGGTTGACGTCGATGACCTCATCGAAGACCGCGTCGTCCAGTTCCGCGATCGGCAGCAGCGTGCCGCGGATGCCCGCGTTGTTCACCGCCGCGTCGAATCCGCCGAAGGCGTCGGTGGCCGCGGCAACGAGCCGGATCGGCAGCCCGGCGTCGCCGACGTCCCCGAGGATCGTCACCACATCCGTCCCGGCTGCCTTGAGCTCGGTCTCCAGGGTGGACAGGCCGTCGCCGTCGCGGTCGGTCGCCAGGATCCCGCGCGCACCCTCGTCACGGGCGAGCAGGCAGGTCGCCCGGCCGATCCCCGAGGCGGCTCCCGTGATGAGGATAACCTGGCCGGCGAGCAGCCCGCCGGCTCCCGTGCGCTCAGTCGCGTCCGGCATGTGTACCTCCGATGTCAGCCATCAGATATTGATGATAACTATTCATGTTAATAGACTGCGGTCAGCCACCTGCAGGTCCAACGTCCCAGAAAGGCAGCGCGATGTATGCCACCGAGGTTCCCGCGTCCGGCATCGGTGCGCGCCAGCCGCGCCTGGAAGACGAGGCACTGCTCACCGGCGCCGAACGTTATACCGCGGACCTCCGGGTGCCGGGCGCGCTGCGGGCCGTGTTCGTGCGGTCGACCGCCGCGCACGCGCGGATCGCCGACATCGACGTCAGCGAGGCGCGGCAGGCATCGGGGGTCGTGGCCGTCCTTACCAGCCGTGATCTCGCCGTGCCGCGCGTCTTCCTCCCGGCCTTCGGCCAGCTCATCAACGACGCCTATCACCGCGTCCCGCTCGCGGACGGTACCGTGCGTTTCGCCGGGGAGATCGTCGCGGTCGTCGTGGCCGAGACGCTCGCCCAGGCTGAGGACGCCGCCGAGCTCGTCTCAGTCGACTACGACCCGCTTCCGGTGGTGGTCGATCCGCTGGCCGCGGCCGCCGATGGCGCGCCGCTGCTGTTTCCCGAGACGGGCACCAACGTCGCGCTGCAACTGCCGTTCGAGGCGGGCATCCGCGCGGACAGCCCGGTGCGCGCTAGCTGCCGGGTCTCCAACCCCCGCATGGCCGTGGCGCCCATGGAGGGCCTGGCCATAGTCGCAGTTCCCGGCGAGGACGCCAAGAAGCTGACCCTGTGGCTGTCGAGCCAGATGCCGCACGGGTTCCGCGACCTCACGGCCGCGCTTCTCGGCATGGACGCCGCGGACCTGCGGGCGGTCTGCCCGGCGGTGGGCGGCGGGTTCGGCGGAAAGACGCCGGCCGAGCCGGACTATGTGTTGGTCGCCGCGGTGGCCAGGCACCTTGGCAGGCCCGTCGCGTGGATCCAGGCACGCAGCGAGAACCTGCTCACGATGCAAGCCCGCGGTCACGTCTTCGACGTCACCCTCGAGGCCACCCGGGACGGCAAGGTGACCAGCCTGCAGGTAGACGAGGTCACCGATGTCGGCGCCTACCCCGGCGTCGGCATCGGCATGGTGCTGACCGCGCGTTCGCTGGCCACGGGCGCGTACGACATCCCGCACGCGAGGTTCGGCATCCGCTGCGTGGCCACCAACACCGCGCCCACCGGGGCATTCCGCGGTGCCGGGCGTCCCGAGGCCATCCAGATGATCGAGCGGGCCATGGACGTGCTCGCCGCCGAGCTCGGTATCGATCCCGTGGAGCTGCGGCGGCGCAACTTCATCCAGCCGGGCCAGTTCCCCTACACGACCGTGATGGGCGAGCATTTCGACTCGGCCGACTTCGACAAGACGCTCACCGAAGCGCTGCGCCTGGTCGACTACGACGGTGTGCGCAAGGAGCAGCAGCGCCGCCGCCAGGACGACGACGACCTGCTCCTCGGCATCGGCGTCAGCTGCTACGTCGAGGTTTCGGCGGGCACGATGGGATTCGACGCCGAGTACGCCTCGGTAGAGGTGGACCCGGACGGGACCGTCACCGTCGTCGCCGGCACGTCCGGCCACGGCCAGGGGCACTGGACCACCTACGCGCAGATCGTCGCCAGCGTGATGGGCGTGCCCGCCGAGCAGGTCCGGCTGGTGCAAAGCGACACCGAGCGAGTCAAGAGCGGCATGGGCACCGGCGGCTCGCGGTCGGCGCAGATCGGCGGCAGCGCCGTGCGGCGGGCCTGCGATGAGGTGGTCGACCAGGCACGTCAGTTCGTGGCGCATCTGCTCGAGGCCGCCCCCGCCGACATCGAGGTCGTGCCGGGCTCCGGGCTCGGCGTCCGCGGCGACCCCGAGGCGGCGATTAGCTGGGCTGAGCTGGCCCAGACGATACGGGACGACAGCCGACGGCCCGCGCCGCTCGCGCCCCGGCTGTTCGCCGACCCGGGGTTCAATCAGGGCGGCGGGACGTCTCCCTTCGGCTGCCACATCGTGGTCGTCGAGGTGGACCGGCGGACCGGCATGGTCACGATCGCGCGGGTGGTTGCCGTTGATGACTGCGGCGTGGTGATCAACCCCATGCTCGCCGAGGGGCAGGTACACGGCGGGCTGGCGGCCGGCCTTGGTCAGGCGCTGTTCGAGACCGCCCGGTTCGACGAGGATGGCAACCCGGTCACCACGAGCTTCGCCGACTACGGCATGCCGAGCGCCGCCGACCTGCCGTCCTACGAGACCGCTCACACCGTCACGCCGACGGCGCTCAACCCGCTGGGCGCCAAGGGCCTGGGCGAAGCGGGCACTACCGGGTCGGTAGCCGCCGCGCACAACGCCGTCGCCGACGCGCTTGTCCATCTCGGCCTCGGGCGGATCGACCTGCCGCTCACCCCGCTGCGGATCTGGGAGGCGCTGCAGGCGGCGGGCACCAGCGCGCCGGGAGCATGAAGGGACGGGCCCGCGACCTGCCACGGGTCTCTTGACCTGACGCCGGGCAGAGAACAAGATAATCATAAGCATAATAATCGGAAACAGGAGGCTGCATGTCCGCCGTCCCGGCCGACCTCTCCGGGCTGGCCGCCCTCGTCACCGGGTGCGGACGCGCCCGGGGCATCGGCCGCGCCGTCGCGCTTACCCTGGCAGCCGCCGGCGCGGACGTCGCGGTCACCGACGTCGCGGCCAGCGGTGTTCGCAACGCCGGCGAGCCCGAGCCGGCTGGCACCGACGGGCTGGAGGCGCTGGCTGACCAGATCAAGCAGCTGGGCGGCCGGGCGATCGCGCTGACCGGCGACGTGGCGGACGCGGCTGACGTGGCGGCCGTCGTCGCGGCGGCGGTAGCCGAACTGGGGCGGGTCGACATCCTCGTCAACAACGCCGGCGCACCGCACGGCGGCGACCGGGCACCCTCCTGGCTGGTACCGGGGCCGACGTACGACGAGGTGATGCGGGTGAACGCCAAGGGCGTTTTCCTGATGAGCGGCGCGGTCATCCGGCACCTGCTGCACCGGGATGCGCCCGGCCGCATCGTGAACATCGCGTCCGTCGCCGGCAAGGTGGGCTACCCGGAGCGTGCCGTCTACTGCGCTTCGAAGTTCGCCGTCATCGGGCTGACCCAGGCGATGGCTCAGGAGCTGGCTCCGCGCGGCATCACGGTCAACGCGGTCTGCCCCGGCGCCGTCGCGACCGACCGGAACGCGGCCACCCGACACCGGGCGGCCACCGTGGGCGATGCGGCGGCGGACAACGCCTCGAGCTCACCCGTGGGGCGCATCGGTGAGCCGGATGACATCGCGCGCGCCGTGCTGTACCTCGTCGATCCGGCCGCGAGCTACGTGACCGGACAGTCATTGGTTGTCGACGGCGGGCGGTATATGAATTGAGGATGCGGTGGAATTGAGGGTGCTGGGGCGGATCGAGCACGCGGTCATGCTCCGCAAGATGATCGCGCCATGAAGACGAGAACGGCGTTTCTCGCCTTCCTGTCGGTCCTGCCCGGCCGGCACGACGACTTCCTCGACTGGCACGAGCTCGACCACCGGCCGGAGAACCACGGCGGCATCGGCCATATCTTCCATTCCGAGCGGTTCGTGCTGCCGCCGCAGGGCCGCCGCGAGCTGGCCGCCGAGGGCCCGTTCGCCGACCCGGGCCAGTACCTCATGACGTATTGGAGCACGGCCGAGCCCGAACAGGTCACCCACGACATGGCCGTGCTGCGCGAACAGCTCGCCGCGCAGGGACGCTGCGGACCCATCAACCGGGACTTCCGGGCGACGTGGCGACATCGCATGCACCTGGCCAAGGGCTACGCAAATCCGGCGCATGCCGCCTCGTCCGAGGCGGCATTCCTCACTAATCACACGGCGATCGTGGTCACCGTCGGTCATTACGCCGGCGACCCGCAGTGGGCGTCTTGGTATGACCGTACCGAAGTGCCGGCGCTGTTCGATGACGAGCGGATCACCGCCAGCTATACGCTCATGCCGCAGGTGACCGCGGCAGCGGAACCGTTCGTGCATCTGCACTACCTGACCGTGGCCGACGACGGCGCGGGTGAGGCGATCGCCGCGGCGTACGCATCGGGCCCGGGTGCCCGGCCGCGGGTGCTGTACCAGGCCGCCTACCTCGCGCAGCACGGCAGCCAGCCCCGTTTTTACACCTGAGGCAGCGGTCGGCGCCAGCACTCCCGCAGATGGGCCACGACCGCCTGGCGACTACTCCCACCAGAGGGCGCTGACCGGGCATCCCGCCACCGCGCGCTCGACGTCCGCAGCGGCCGCGTCCGGATCGCCGCCGGGCACGAGCGCCACCCGGCCATCGTCGTCCTGGTCGAAGACCGCCGGGGCCCACTGGACGCAGTTGCCTGAGCCGATGCAGGTCTCCCGGTCGGTGCCGAGCTGCCGCGCGCTCATGGCCGGGTCCTGACCGGCAGCTCGGACACGCCGATGAGCGACCGGTCGTCGCGGAATCGCAGCTCCTCGACCGGTACCGCCAGCGACAGCCGCGGGAAGCGGGCGAACAGCGCGGGCAGCGTCACGGACAGCAGCATGCGGGCGACCGGCTGTCCGAGGCACTGATGGATACCGTGCCCGAACGCGACGTGCGGCAGATCCCGGCGGTGGATGTCGAACCGGTCCGGATCGCCGAACACGTCCGGATCGCGGTTGGCCGACCCGAGCAGGACCAGCACGCCCTCCCCGGCCCGGATGAGCTGCCCGCACACCTCGGTGTCCGCAACGCACGCGCGCCGCTCGACTTGGGCCACGGAGATGTAGCGCAGCAGTTCCTGGACCGCACCGCGCCACAGCGCCGGTGCCGCCATTAGTTCGGCGAGCTGCGGCCGGTGGCCGAGAAGGGTCACGGTGCTCAGCGCGATCATCTGCTTGGTGGTGTCGAAGCCGCCGATGAGCAGCACGTGCAAGAGCGCCGCCGCGTCCTCGGCGCTGAGTTTGCCGGTGAGCACGCTGCCGGTGACCAGCCGGGACGACAGGTCGTCGCGCGGGTGGGCGGCCCGCGCCGTGACCAGGTCGCGGAAGTAACGCCGTAGCCGGTCGTCTGCACCGTAGACCGCCTCGGTCGCCGATGTCGGGGTGAACCGGACGTCCAGGCACTCCGCGAAGAACGCCGCGTCGGCCAGCGGGACTCCGAGCAGCAGGCAGGTGAACGTCGCGGGGACCGGAGCCGCCAGCGCCGTGATCAGATCAACCGGGTCGGCCGGGCCCGCCGCGCTGGCCATCGCGTCCAGCAGCCCCGCGACGATCCGCGCGGCCTCCGGACGCAGCGACTCGATCCGCTTGACGATGAACTCGCGGAGCACTGCTTCGCGGAGCGCGGTATGCGCAGGCGGGTCGAGCATGGGCAACAGCGCCGCGCCCTTACTGGCGCTGTCGGCCTGGTTGATCGTCGGGAACCCCGGTGTGGCGGGCTCCGACCGGAACCTGGCGCTGTCCTTGAACACCGCCCGGACGGCCTCATAGGAGAGCGCCACCCAGGCCGTCTCGCCGTTCCACAGGGTGATCCGGCGCAGCGGAGCCTCGGATCGCCAGCGGCCGAAATGGGTGGGAGGATCCAGCTTCACCTCACCCCGGGCGAGGCTGAGCGGCTCGGGATGAGCTGCGGTTCCTGTCGAGGTCATGAGGACTCCTATTGCCGCGTAAAGATAATAATCGTTATCCTACTAAGGTGAAGCCTGTCAGTGAAGCCGTCGCCGCCCTGCCGCCCGAGATACGCCGGCACTTCGGCCTCGAGGGCGTCCCTGGCGCCGACAGATCCCGTCCGCTCGCGGAACTGCTCGACCTGACCGGGCGCACCGTGCTGGTTACCGGCGGCGGCGGGCCGGATCTCGGCTCGGCGCTGTGCCGCCGTCTGGCCGGCCAGGGAGCGCTCGTGGGGGTGCTCGACGTCGACGCCACGGCGGCGAAGACCGTCGCGGCCGAGCTCGCCGAGATGACGGGCCGCGAACACATCCCGCTGGTGGCGGACGTGTCCGACTGGGCCGACGTGCATGCCGCGGTCGTCGCGTTCGCCGATCGCGCCGGGCGGCTCGATGTGCTGGTCAACAACGCGGGCGGCGGCTTCGGCACGCACGGCCCGTTCGCCACGCGCAGCCAGGCAGACATGGACGCTGTCGTCGCCGTCAACCTCGTCGGCGTGCTCTACGCGACGCACGCGGCGCTGCTGCCCATGCGCGCGCAACGCGGCGGCCGCATCGTCACGATCGCCTCCGAAGGCGGCCGTATCGCTATGCGCGACCTGGGCGTGTACAACGCGTGCAAGGCCGGGGTCATTGCCCTCATGCGCAACCTCGCCCGAGAGGTCGGGGATGACGGGATCTCGACGGTAACCGTCTGTCCCGGGGGACTGCTCGGCCCGAAGCTCGTCGAGCGCATGGCCGCCTGGCCCGGGCCGCTCGCCTCGGCGATCGACCAGGGCCTCGCGGCCACCCCGCTCGGCCGATTCGGCCTGCCGGACGAGGTTGCCATGGCGGTCGCGTTCCTCGTTTCCGACGCGGGCGGATACATCAACGGCACCGAGCTGAGCGTGGGCGGCGGGCAGTCGGCATGACCGGCCTGGACGAGCTCATCCGTCGCCTGGCGGCGCTGGAGGCCGAACGCGGCGTGCTGGCCACGCTCTACCAGTACGGGCACGCCCTGGACTACGGCGCGGAAGCCGACTGGGTCGACTGCTTCGCGGCGGCGGCGCACTATGAGCTCCGCGACCGCGCTGCCGGGACCGCGGACAGCGTGCGCAGCTACGACGGCCGGGATGAGCTAGCCGCGTTCGCGGCGGGACATACCCGGGCGCCTGAGCGCTTCCACAAGCACCTGGTCGCCGATCCGCTCATTTCCGTCGACGGCGATCGCGCGACGGCATCCAGCTACTTCCTGCGGCTCGACGAGGTCGGCGGCGAGCGCGTGGTGTACGCGTTCGGCCGGTACCGCGACGAGCTGGTGCGCTGCCCGGACGGCCGGTGGCGCTTTGCCGTCCGGATCGCGGAGATCGAGTCGCGCCGGGCGCGCCGGGCGCCGCGCCGGGGCGAGCGGGAGGCGTAAGACGGTGCAGCTCAGCCTGAAGTTCGATCTGCGCGCTCCCGGGTTCGGCGCCGCCCCGGCCGATCTGTACGCCGCGGCGCTCGACATGTGCTCATGGGCCGACGCCGCCGGATTCGACTGCGTACGGTTTCTGGAGCATCACGGCAGCGACGATGGATACTGTCCGTCTCCGCTGGTGATGGCCGCCGCCGCGGCCGCGCGTACCAGCCGCGTCAGGATCAGGGTGCGAGCGCTGATCCTGCCCCTGCACGATCCGGTGCGGATCGCTGAAGACGCGGCGGTCGTCGACGTCATCAGCCGGGGACGGCTCGAGCTGGTGATCGCCGCGGGATACGTCCAGTCCGAGTTCGCCATGTTCGGGCGCGACCTCGCCGACCGACCCCGGCTCGTCGAGGAAGGCGTCTGGGTCCTCAAGCAGGCCTGGAGCGGCGAGCCGTTTGAGTACCACGGCAGGCCGGCCCTGGTCGCGCTGCGCCCGTACCGGCGGCCGCGGCCGCCGATCGTCCTCGGCGGATCGTCACCGGCCGCGGCGCGGCGGGCGGCCCGGATCGCCGACGGCTTCGAGCCCACCAGCCGCTCGCTGTATGCGCTGTACGCCGCCGAGTGCGCACGGCTGGGGGTGGCGCCCGGGCCGCCGCTCCCGCCCGCGCCGCGCGGGCAGTTCCTATACGTCAGCGAGGATCCGGAGCGGTCCTGGCAGGAACTCGGCCCGCACCTGCTGCACGAGATGCGCTCCTACGGCGGGTGGCTGGCGGAGGCCGGAAACGCAACGAACTACCGGCCGGTGGCTGACCTCGGGGAGTTGCGCGCCTCCGGCACCTACCAGATCCTCACGCCCCGCGAGTGCGTCGACCTCGCGACGGAGCTCGGCCCGGACGGCCAGCTCGAGTTCCATCCGCTGGTCGGCGGCGCCCATCCGGCGCTCGGCTGGCGGTGCCTCACCCTATTCGAGAAACAGGTCGCGCCGGCCCTCGCGTCGGCCGGCCTGGTGACCGCGAGGAGTGCGCTATGACGTTGGTCGATCTTTCCGGGCACGTCGTGATCGTGACGGGCGCCGGCCGCGGCCTCGGCCGGGCCCACGCCCGGTCGCTGAGCGGCCGCGGCGCCTCGGTCGTGGTCAACGACCTGGTCCCAGAGCACGCCGAGGCCGTCGTCGCCGAGATCGAGAAGGACGGCGGCACGGCGGTGGTCTCATCCGACTCCGTCGCCGACCCAGAAGGCGGCCAGGCCATCGTCGAGGCGGCCCTGGCCGCGTTCGGCACGGTCGACGCGGTGGTGAACAACGCAGGCTTCCTGCGCAATGCAGACTTCGAGGAACAGACACCCGGCACACTCACCGCACAGCTCAGCGTGCACGTCGCAGGACCGTTCTTCCTGACCCAGGCCGCGTGGCCCATCATGCGCGCGAAAGGTTACGGACGCGTGGTGATGACAAGCTCGGCCGGCGGCCTTTTCGCCATGGGCGGCCAGGCGAACTACGCCGCGGCTAAGGCCGCGGTGTACGGCCTGACCAAGGCACTGGCGTTCGAGGGACGGGAGCACGGGATCTTCGTCAACGCGGTGCTCCCGCACGCCAATACCGAGATCCGCGCGCACGATCCGGCCATGGCCACCGATCCCGCGCGGGCCGATGCGGAGCGACGCTGGGCGGCGAAGCACGGGAATCACTTCAAGCCGGGTCTGCGTGAGGCCTTGCGCCCGGTCCGGCTACCCGAGGCGGTCGCCCCTCTCGTCACCTTCCTGGCCAGCCCGGCCTGCCGCCAGACCGGCGAGGCGTACGCCGCCGGATGCGGCCGTTTCGCCCGTGTCTTCGTCGGCGAGAGCGTCGGCTGGACCGCGGCCGACCCCGCCGCCGTCGATCCCGACGACGTGGCGGTCCATCTGGACGCCATCCGCACGACCGACGATCACCGGATACCGGAAGACCTCTACGCGGAGATCGAGTTCATGGCCGAGGCGGCCGGCCTGTGGGCACCCTGACGGGGGCAGTCACCGGTCGAACGTGATCGGCAGCTCGTGCCAGCCGTACTGCAGCGGGGAATCAACGCGCTTGGCTTCTCCGGCCAGGGACAGGGCGGAGAAACGGGCCAGCATCTCCTCCAGGAAAACGCGCGCCTCAGCCGGGCCACCGCCGCGCCGATGCAGGCGTGCTCGCCGAAGCCGAAGGACAACACGGCGGACTCCGACGGCCGGGTGATGTCGAACGTGTCCGGGTCGGTCCAGCACTCCTCGTCCCGGTTCGCGGCGAAGTACAGCAGGTACACGTACTGGCCCTGCTTTATCGTCTGGCCGCGCAGCTCGATGTCCTGCGTCGCGTTGCGCATGAAGCCGGGCACCGGGGTAACCCAGCGGAGCACCTCCTCGACCGCCTGTTTGGCCAGGGCCTGGTCATCCGCCAGCGCGCGCATCTGGTCGGGGTGCTGGGCCAGCGTCCACATGGTGGCCGCAAGCAGGTCGCGCATGGTCTGGGTGTCAAGAATCCCGGCTGCTCAGCCGGTGAGCCCGTTCGCGCCTACCTCGGGCAGGATGTTCGCCACGATGAAGTCGACGATCGGCGCGGGGACGTTGTTCACCGCGGCGAGGTTCTGGGCGAGCTTGAGGTCCTTCGACCACATCTCGACCATGCCCTGCTTGCCGGTCGTGTAGTTCTCCTCCTGGGTCCGGATGCCCTGCCAGTGGTTGCTTACCCAGCTCGAGCCCACGCCGCCGTCCTCGATGATCCGCAGGATCTCCTTCTCCGCGATACCGGCGGAAGCCGCCATCCGCAGCGCCTCGCGGACGAGGGCCACGTTGCTCGTCCCCAGGTAGTTACTGATGATCTTGGCGCTCACGCCGGCGCCGAGCGGCCCGACGTGGAATACCGTGCGGGCCATTGCGTCGAGCGCCGGGCGCGCCTTGGCCAGAGCCTCGTCCGGGCCGCCCACCATGAAGGTCAGGTTCCCCGCCGCGGCGGCAACGTCGCCGCCACCGGTCATCGCGACGTCGATAAGGGCGATGCCGCGCTCGCTGGCGGCGGCTCCGAGCTCCTTGACCAGGGCCGGCGAGATCGTGCTATGGATGGCGACGACGGTACCGCGGGCCGCGCTGGCCAGCACGCCCGGGTCGCTGCCCGTACCGGCCAGCACATCACGGACCTGCTGCTCACTGAAGGTGGCCACGCAGACGACCTCGGCGTGCGCAGCCGCGTCGGCGCAGCTTCCGGCGGCCGTGCCGCCCGCCGATGTCACCGACTCGACCGGCTCCGGCCGGACATCGAAAACGGTGGTGGAGATACCCGCCTTAAGAAGGTTGTGAGCCATCCCGAGGCCCATGTTGCCCAGACCGATGAACGCCGCCCGCATGCCGATCGACCTCCAGTTCGCGGCCAAGCAATCCGCATCGCTTGCGTCAGCATTGCTTGAGCCGAGTCATTGCATCATAATAATTATACGCCTAGATTGTACCAGAGACCGTCTAGGGCAGGACAGAGTGCGAGGTTAGCGATGGCGAGTCCGCTGAACGAGACCGCAGTCACCTGCATCGGCGTGGACGTCGGCGGAACGTTCACCGACGTCGTGCTTTCCGACGGGACTAGGACGTGGCGGGCCAAGGCACCTAGCACGCCCGGCGAGCTGGGCCGGGGTGTCCTAGCCGCGTGCAGGCTGGTCGCTGAGCGCGCTGGCACCACCCTCGATGCGCTGCTGCCGACCGTCTCCCGGTTCGGCCTCGGCACGACGGCGGTTACCAACACGATCGCGGCGCGGACGGGCCGGAGGGTCGGCCTGATCACCACCGCTGGGTTCGAGGATCTGGTGCCGATGGCTCGAGCGATGCGGACGCCGAGCAACGGCTGGCTGGTCCCCCCCACCCCGCTGATCGACCGGGAGTGGATCAGCGGGGTGCCGGAACGCATCGACCGCCACGGCGAGGTCCTCACCAAGCTCGACATCCAGGCGGTCCGGGCCGCCGGGCGCCGGCTCGTAGCCGAGCACCGCGTCGAGGCGCTGGTGGTGTCCTTCCTCTGGGCATGCGTCAACGACAGCCACGAGCGGACGGCCGCTGACGAGCTACGGCTGGAGTTCCCCGGCCTGACCGTGCTGTCGGCCGCCGAGCTGCACCCGGTCATCCGCGAATACGAGCGCACTCAGTTCGCGCTGCTGAACGCGTACACCTCGGGTGCGCTGGCCGGCGTCGACCAGCTCGTGGCCACCCTCCTCGACCTCGGGCTGCCGCACCCTCCGCTGCTCATCCACTCCGGCGGCGGCTCCATCTCCGTCCGTGAGGGCCGCCGGGTGCCGGCCAGCCTCGCCGAGTCCGGCCCGGCGGCCGGCGTGGTGGCAGCGCTGGCGGTGTGCGAGGCCGCCGGGGTGACCGAGGCGGTCACCGGCGACGTCGGCGGCACGTCGTTCGACGTGTCGATGATCACCGGCGGCCAGCCCCACCGCCGGAGCCGCGGCAACCTCATGGGGGTATGGACGGCCCTGCCGATGATCGACATCGACTCGGTCGGCGCGGGCGGCGGGTCCATCGGCTGGGTCGATCCGCTCGGCATCCTGCGCGTCGGCCCGCAATCGGCGGGCGCCAGCCCGGGACCGGCCTGTTACGGCCGCGGCGGAACGGCGCCGACGGTGACCGACGCCCTGGTCGTCCTGGGCTATATCGACCCCCGCGGGTTTCTCGGCGGCGAGATGCGGTTGGACGGGCAGGCGGCCCTGGGCGCCTGCTCGCGGCTCGGCGAGAAGCTCAGGACCGACGCGACGGCGGCGGCCTGGGGAATCTGGGAGGTGGCCAAGGCGAGCATGGTCCGCGCGCTGCGCGCCCGGTTCGCCGAACGCGGCATGGACCCGCGGCAGTTCACGATGATCAGCATGGGAGGCTGCGGCGCTTTGTTCAGCGCCGCGATCGCCCGTGACCTGCACATGCAGCGAGTGCTCGTGCCGGAGCTGGCGTCGGTGCTCTCGGCGTTCGGCGCGGCGACCTCGGACGTGCGCCGCGAGCGCAGCAAGCTGGTGGGCCGGATGATTCCGGCCGATCCCGTGGCGCTGCGGCCGACCGTGGACGACCTCATCGCGGCGGTGCGCGGCGATCTGGCCGCCGACGGCGTGCCGCCGGAGCTGATGTCCATCGGGCTCGGCGCCGAACTGCGCTTCTACCGGCAGAAATTCGAGCTAGGGATGAGCTGGCCGGGAGACATCGACGAGGAAAGCCAGCTCGCCGTGATGCGCCAGTTCACCGAGGAATATGCGGCGCGCTATGGCCACGGCGCCCTCGCCACCGGCGCTCTGGTGGAAATCGTGGCGATGCGGGCGATCGGCACCGGGCGCACGGTCCGGGCGAGGCTGGACCGGCGGCCCGCCGAGGCGAGCGGGACGCCCGCGGACAGCGGCAGCCGGCGCATCTACCAGGGTCCGCATGACGCGCCGGTGGAGGCACCGGTGGTGCGCGGAGCGGACATCCAGCCCGGTCACACCCTCACCGGGCCGGTCATCGTCGACGCCGCGGACACGACCATCTGGATCCCGGCCGGGACGGTCGCGCGCATGGACGGATTCGGCACCTTCGACCTGGAGATCAGATGACTGCCACATCAGGGCAGGAACGCCTCGACGCCGTGACGCTCGAGGTGCTGCGCTCGCGCTTGCAGGCCACCGCTGAGGAAGGCGCGATCACCATCGAGCGCACCGCGATCAGCCCGGTGATCGCGGAATCACGCGACTACTCCTGCACGCTGCTCGAAGCCAACGGCGACCTCATCGTCGCGGGCGGCGCGATCACCCACCATTTCGGCGTCTGCGGTCATGCGGTGCGCGCGACGCTCGCCAAGTTCGGCGACACGATCGCTCCCGGCGATATGTTCTTCGCCAACGATCCGCACAACGGCGGCGGGCTGCATGCGCAGGACGTGCTCGTCCAGCTGCCGGTGTTCGCCGGTGACCAGCTGATCGCCTGGGTCGTGAACTCCGGCCACATGCTCGACATGGGCGGCCTGACGTTCGGCTCGTGGTCGCCCGAGGCCGTCGACTGCTACCAGGAGGCCCTGCGGCTGCCCCCGGTCCGGCTGTTCCGGGGCGGCGCGGAGCAGAGCGACATCTGGGACATCATCCGCAACAACGTCCGGGTGCCGGACATCGTGGAGATGGACATGCGTAGCCTGGTCGCCGGCTGCGACGTGGCCCGCGGCAAGCTCCTCGGCCTGGCCGAGGCCATGGGGACCGAGCAGTTCCTCCGCGGCTTGAGCAACCTGAAGGAGCTCGCCGAGCAGGAGATGCGCCGCCGTATCAGCGCGCTGACCGACGGGGTGTACCGCTACGTCACCTGGACCGAATGGCACGGCGAGCTGTTCCGGGTGCCCTGCACCCTCACGGTCAGCGGTGACACACTCGACTTCGACTTCACCGGCGCGCCTCCGCAGACCAGCCACTTCTTCAATTCCAAGCCGCACATCATCGAGGCGCAGATCGTCGGCGACGGGTCCGACGTGCTCGCCTTCGACCTGCCGCTCACGCAGGGAATGTTCGCCCCGGTGACGGTCAACGTGCCGGCCAACTCGATCGTCAACTCGCAGCCCCCGGCCCCGGTGGCATCGGCGCACATCGACGTCGCGCTCAACGCCAGCATGGCGGCGCAGCAGTGCATCATGCTGGCCATGGCGGCATCCGAACCGTTCGACGCGACCCACCTGCTGTGCGGCCCGCTGGCTCCGACCGCGATGGGCATCAGCCTGTGGTCCTACATCACCCCGTCGGGCCTGCCCGACGGATGGATGCTCCTCGATGGCTCGCTGGCGGGCAGCTCGGCGGGATACGAGCGCGACGGGACCGACATGTTCACGTTCATGGTCGCGCGCAAGCCGATCATCGAGGCCATCGACGTGGAGATGCTCGAGTGGTGGTATCCGGTCCTTACCGACTACAAGAAGATCAGGTCGGGCGCGTTCGGCGCCGGCCGGTACCGGGGCGGCGCGGGATGCCACATGCAGTTCCGCCCGCACGGCACGGACCAGCTGGTGGGCTCGCTCATCGCGGTACGCGAGGAGTTCCCGCTCAGCGGGACCGCGGGCGGGCAGCCGGGCGCCACGACGGAGTTCATCCTGCACCACGCCGAGGGCGGTGATACGCCGATCGCCGGCAAGGCGAGCGGTGTCGTCGTCGGTGAGCAGGCCGCGCTGGAATTCCGTCTCGGCTCCGGCGGCGGTCACGGCGATCCGCTCGAGCGAGACCCGGACCAGGTCGCCCGCGAGGTCAGGCAGGGCCGTCTCACCGCAGGACAGGCAGCGGACGTCTATGGCGTGATCGTGGCCGAGGGCCAAGCCGATCCGGCCGGAACGCAGCGGCACCGCGCCGGGCTGCTCGGCGCGCGGCTGGCCGAGGCCACCCCCGCGCGACGGCCCGCGGCGGAGCCGGACGGCGCGGGCGCGGCGGAGCCGGACGGCGCGGGCGCGGCGGAGCCGGACGGCGCGGGCGCGGCGGAGCCGGACGGCGCGGGCGCGGGACCGGATCTGCCGCTGTACCCCGGCATCGTGCAGCGTGGCCGCCACGCATACGCGGCGGCCAGTGGCGCCTGCCTGGCCCAAGCGCCGGATCCGTGGACCGATGGCTGCCCGACCATCGAGCGGGCGGTCACGGCGGACCTCACCGAGCGCAGCTACCTCGATCCGCGGACCGGCGGTGCCCTGCTGGTGGAGGTCGTCCCGAACGGGCACGGCTGCATGATCACGACCAGTCCGGCCCGCTGGTCAGGCCCCGCCGTCTAGGTGGCGGCGCTGCGGCCCGCGATCCGGCCGAAGACCACTGCCTCGGTGACGTTGCCCGCACCCGGGTACAGCGAGCCCCAGATGGAACCCAGCTCACCGGCGCTGAACAGTCCCGGAATAGGCGGGCCGCCGGTACCGATCACCTCGCCGGCCGCCCCCCGGCGGGGACCGCCCTGGGTGTTGAAGAGCGCCGGCCAGACGGGAATACCGTAGAACGGTGGTTCGGCCAACGGCACCATCTCGGCCTGCGGGCGGCCGAACTCATCGCCGCCGTTGACGGCTGCGTGGTTGTAGTCCCGCACGGTGTCCTCGAGCCGGCCGGGGGGCAGGCTCAGTTCGCGGGCGAGGCCGGCCACCGAGTCGCTGCACTTGATCCAGCCCTTCCCGACCTCCTCCAGGTTCGACTCGCTCCAGCTGAGCACCCGATTCGCGCCTGCTTCGTTCGTCACGATCGGCCCGGCGCGCCGGGTGGCATCGTCGAAGACCAGATAGCTGGGCAGCCGGGTGAACTCGCCGGAGCGGAAGTCCCGGACGATCAGCGCGTTACCGGCCGCGTGATGCTCGACCGCCGGCTCGGCCAGGAACCGGCCGGCCGAGCCGTCCACCATGATGAAGCCGAAGCTGCGCATGATGCACATCCAGGCCGCGTCCACGCCGGGCACCCGGTACCCGAACCCGCACGCCACCGCGTTCATGTGCCACAGAGCCGCCCCCGCCTCGAGCGCCATCCTGAGCCCGGATCCGTCGTTACGGCCCGGCGGCCCGTAGGCGGGAATCTCGGTGCCCACCCACTCGCGCAGCAGTTCGGCCGAATAACCGAAGCCGCCGGTGGTCAGCACCACGCCAGCGCGCGCCGTCACCTCTTGCGGGCCGTCAGGGCCAGCCGCGACCACGCCGGTGACCCGGGCTCCGTCGGTCAGCAGCCGGGTGACCGGCGTCCGCAGCCTGACGTCGATACCCCGGCGTTCGACACCGCCGTGCAGCAGGTGCCACAGCGACGTGCCGCCGTGGGACACGCCATCCTGCTGGACCCGGTAACGCTCGCCGATAGCGTCGGAATGCGGCCGGTCCCGATACGCCGTGCCGGGGTACCGGCGCGGGAACGGAGGGTGGCCGATGGGCAGCGTCTCGGTCCGGCCGCCGTTGTCGGCCAGCCACTTCGGCAGCTCCAGGACGCCGTCGACGTAGGCGCCGAGCACATCGCGGGGGGTGCGGCCTTCGGTGATCGCGAAATAGTGCTCGATGGCGCCGTCACGATCAAGCACGGTCGCGAAGGAGCCGCCGGACTCCGCGGTGCTCCCCCCGCCTACCGTGGCTTTCTCCAGGACAAGCACACGGGCGCCGGCGTCGTGCGCGGCCATCGCCGCGGTGGCGCCTGCGCCGCCGTAGCCGACGACGATCACGTCGTATCCGGCGGCGCTGCCGCGGTCGTCGGTCACGACGTGACGATGATGACGTCGTCCTCGCCGGTCTGGAAGGTGGTGCCGAACCCGGCTTCCTTGGTGATGCGCTGCTGGTAGGCCGACACCTCGTCGAACCGCGGGTCACCGGGCCGCAGCGGCTCCGGCTGGCCGGACGGGTTGAGGTAGCACGGGATGAATCCCGCCGACGTGATCTTCTTGTCTTCGATCGTCGCCCGGGCGATGACGGTCTGCCGCGCCTCCGGGTGGAAGGGGTAGGTCGGGTAGTCCTCACGGTAGCGGACGGCGTACTCCGGGAAGTGCCGCTGCATGTCCTTCACCCCCGGATTGGCCGCCAGCGCCTTCATGTAGACGTCCATCACGAAGTTGGCCAGCCCGTGGAAGATGACTTTGCCGCGGTAGACCTCGATGGCCTTCAGGATGTGCTGGTGATGGCCGAGGACTAGATCGGCGCCCGCGTCGATCGCGGCCCGGCCCAGCTCAGACTCGTACTGGGCGACCTCGACCGGCGTGAAGTGGATACCCCAGTGCACGCTGACGACGACGATGTCGGCGCGCTCGCGGGCCCGGGCGATGTCCTCTCGCAGCACCCGGAGCGACGACGGGTGCACCACGGTCGTGACGATCGCCTCGCAGCCCGGCTGCTCGATCTCGGACATGGCGTAGTCGGTGATGATCGAGATCGGGGTACAGCCCGGTTTGCCCGGGCGCGCCTCGTAGCCAGGGAACAGGATGGTGGAATAGGCGAGGAAGGCCACCTTGGTGCCGTTCCGCTCGACGATGGCGGGCTCCCGGGCCTGGTCGAGATCCTGACCCGCGCCGCAGGTGGCGATGCCGTGTGCGTGCAGGTGATCGAGCGTCTCGAAGAAGGCCTCGTAGCCCGCGTCCAGGTGGTGGTTGTTCGCGAACGACATGACGTCGAAGCCGGCCCACGCGATGCCCTCCACTTGGCTGGGATCCGCGCGGACCACGCCCCGGGTCGCCGGGTTGGCGGAGCCGACGGAGGAGTAGGTCGACTCGCAATTGCCGAAGGTGATGTCCGCGGCGGCGAGTACCGGGCGCGCCAGTTCGAACGCAGTGCGCGGGTCGTCCCGCTTGACCATGACATCGCCAACTGCCGTCAGCGTAAGCGGTGCGGCCACCAGCTACCTCCCGTGAACGGTATTGTTCTTGGCATAAAACATGACTACTATTATCCTCATCTGTCAATAGGCACACAAGGAGCATGAGGACCGTTCTGTGGCTGTTACCCTGTCGCCCGAGCTGGTCGCCGAGGCCGACTCATTCCTCGTCGACTACCGCACGCGCTCCGTACCGTGGGACCTCTTCCGCCGGCTGCGTGAAACGGCTCCGCTGATGCGCACCACCTCGGGTACGTGGCTGGTGGCCCGGTACGCCGACTGCCAGAGCGTGCTGAAGGACGACCGGTTTAGCCGGCGGGAGGCCGCGCTGCGAACCAGCGCCCTGCCCGAGGGGGACACAGCCGACCAGTACACCACCCGCCTCGTCTGCCTGGACGGCAGCAGCCACCGGCGGCTGCGGCGCATCGTCAACGGGCCGTTCCTGCCGCGCCGGGTCGCTGGCTGGGCGCCGCGCATCGAAAGCGTGGGGCGCGATGTGCTCGCCCAGCGCTCCGAGCCGCGGAAGATGGACTTCCTGGCGGAGTTCGCCTATCCGCTCCCCATCCGGGTGCTGTGCGAGCTGCTCGGCGTCCCGCACGAGGACCATGAGCGCATGGGCGAGTGGATGAGCGTGCTGCTCGAGCACATCAACGAGACGGCGAGCGAGGCCTTCACCCGGGAGAAGACCGCGGCCATGGTGGGGCTCAGCGAGTACCTGCGTGAGCTGGTGGCCCGGCGCCGGACCGAGCCGCCGCGCGATGACCTGCTGTCCGCGATGCTGGCGGCCGAGGCGGAAGGCGACCGGCTCTCCGAGCGGGAGCTGATAGGAATCCTGGCGGAACTGCTGCATGCGGGTTTCGAATCGACCGCCAACATGATGGCCGACGGGCTGAGATGCCTGCTTCAACACCCGGACCAGCAGCAGCTGCTCGCGCGGGATCCCGGGCTCGCCGAGCAGGCGGTCGAGGAGATGCTCCGCTTCGCGACCCCGGTGCTGCATTCACTCCCCCGGGTCGCGCTCGAGGACGTCACCCTGCCGTCGGGCACGATCGGAAAGGGCGATCTCGTGCTCGCCCTGATCGCGTCGGCGGCGCGGGACCCGGAGTTCATCGAACGGCCCGATGACTTCGACATCACGCGCACCGATAACCCGCACATGGCCTTCGGCGTCGGCGAGCACTACTGCCTCGGTGCCAGCCTGGCCCGGACCGAGGCGGTGAGCACCTTCACGCTGCTGGCGCAGGAGATGCTGGCGACGATGCGCCTCGACGGGCCGGTCGAGTGGAAAGACCACCACATCGTCCGCGGCCTGGAGGCGCTACCGGTCGCCTGGTAGCCGGCCAGGCCAAGCCTAGCGGCCCGGCTGGAGCCAGCCAGGCCAAGCCTAGCGGCCCGGCTGGAGCCAGCCAGGCCAAGTTCAGCGGGCCGCCTGGCCGGCCAGCGCCCGAGCCAGAAGCGTGCGAGCCAGATGCCGCCGGAACTCCGGGGTCGCGGCGGCGTCGCCCGACGGCTCGGAGTCGGCGTCGGCCAGGCGGGCGACCTCATGAGCAGGCGCCCCGGCCCGCAGGGCGGCTTCGGCGCTGGTCGCCCGCAGCGTGGTAGGACCCATGCTGACCAGGCCGATACCACCGCCCGCTGGTCCTGCCTGGTACGCAAGGCCGACGATGGCCCAGTCGATGGCGCGCCGACGGAATTTCTGGAAGCCCCATGGCTGTCCGTCCGCGCGCGGGACGCGCAGCTCGACCACGAGCTCGTCGGGCGCCAGGGCGGTCTCGAGGAACCCGACGTAAAAGTCGTCGATCGGGATCATCCGGCGGCCGGCCGGGCCCTCGACGATCACCGAGCCGCGCAGCGCCATGAGCGCCGCGGGCAGATCGGCCGCCGGGTCGCCGTGCGCGACGGAGCCGCCGATCGTGCCGCGGTGCCGGATCTGGCAGTCGCCCACCGCGCTGGCGGCGTGCCGGAGCAATGGTGCCGCCGCGGCCAGCATCGAGGAGGTCTCCAGGGTGACGTGCCTGGTCAGCGCGCCGATCGCGATGTCACCACCGTCCGCGCGCAGGTAATCGAGTCCGGGCAGGTCGCCGATGTCGATCACCAGTTCAGGCCGGGCGAAGCGCAGTTTCATCATCGGGATCAGCGAATGGCCGCCGGCTAGCAGCTTGGCCTCGTCGCCGTATTCGCCAAGCAGCTCTATCGCCTGGGCCACGGACTCGGCCCGCCGGTAGGCGAACGGGGCCGGGATCATCGGCTGTCGCCCTGGATGGCGCGCGCGGCCGACAGGACGGCCCGCACGATGTTGTGGTAGCCGGTACACCGGCAGAGGTTGCCCTCCAGCGCCGAGCGCACCGAGGCTTCGTCGCCGGCGCGGCCCTCGTCGATGAGCGAGACCGCCGCCAGCACCATGCCCGGCGTGCAGAACCCGCACTGCAGGCCATGGCAGCTGCGGAATGCCTCCTGCACCGGGTGCAGGCCGTTCGGGGCTTCGGGTCTGGCCAGGCCCTCGATCGTCGTGATGTGATGGCCCTGCGCCTGTACGGCCAGCACGGTGCACGACTTGACCGAGCGCCCGTCGAGCAGCACCGTGCAGGCGCCACAGGACGTGGTCTCGCAGCCGACGTGCGTGCCGGTGAGGCCGAGCCGGTCCCGGAGCAGGCAAACCAGCAGTTCGCGCGGCTCGATCCGCACATCGCGCGGCACGTCGTTGACGGTGAGCGTGACCATCACCGCCGTATCCGCGTCCGCGTCCGCATTCGCGAGAACGTCATTCACCTAGCCATCATGACACATCTAGGCGCATAATCGCCATAGATTGTGGGACCGCAGAGCGATGCCTCCGGATCGAGAAGCCGCTCGGAGGCTCAGCCCCAGTCGATCAGCTCGTCAAGCAGCTCGGGCCGGGTCTGCCGGACGTTGGTGATCTGAGCTTGAACGTGGCGACGCATGCGCTGCTCGGCCAGGTCGGCGTCACCGTCGACGATCGCCTGCGCGATCCGCTGGTGCGCCCGGGACACGTCGCCGCGGCCGCTCACCGGGAACTCGCTCTGACTGCGCGAGGCGTGAATATCCAGCAGCGCACGGCCGAGGAGGTCCAGTACCTTGTTGCCGGACAGGCCGTTGACGATGACATGAAAGCCCGCGCTCGTGCGCCCCCACGAACTCGCCGGCCGGGTGGCATCCCGCTCGTGGTCGACAAGCGCGCGACTGAGTTCCTCGGCCCCCTCGGCGGTGAGATTGCTGGCGGCCAGCCCCGCCATCAGCGGCTCGATGGCGAGCCGGGCGCCGAGCAGGTCGGCGAACGTGGCGCCGACCGCATGGAAGAAAAAGGTGGCCGAACGGCCCAGGTCGGCGCTGGTCACCTCGGCGACCACCGGGCCGCCCCGGGGACCGGGCTTGATCTTGATCAGGCCGTGGATCTCCAGGATGCGCAGGGCCTCGCGCAGCGAGGCGCGGCCGACGCCGTAGCGGTCGAGCATGACCGCCTCGGACGACAGCATGGTGCCGGGCGGTAGCTTGCGCACCACGATGTCGTCGAGGATGTTACGGGCGATGGTCTCGGAGATCTTGCCGGACCGCGGGATGTCGAGCCAGGCCAGCCGCTCCTGCCCGGGCCGTTCGGCGTCATCAGAGGACTGATCTCCGGCCGCCGGCGCTGCGGCGGTGCTGACGCGGGCCCGGCTGGCCCGAGTTCGGCGCGCTCGCGGCGATCCGGAGCCTGCTACCGCCATGATTACTCCTCGTACTTGCTAATGATGATGTTAGTTAGTCTAGATGCTTCCTCGTCTGCCCAGGACGCAACTTGGCCCTATTAACATCGTCGTCTTATTTAGTTACCTGGGCGACGCTCGAGGGGTGGCCACCCGGTTCGAGCGCTCGGCTCCGCCGTCAACCCCGATGCGCTGACCGGTGACATAGCCGGCCGCGGGCCCGACCAGGAAGGCGACCACGCCGGCGACATCCTCCGGCCGGCACACCCGGCCGAACGGGGAATCGGCGTCGAGTGCCGACATGTCCGCCACGCCGCGGGTGGCGCGGATCATTCGCCGTCCCATCTCCGTATCCACGAGTCCTGGTGCCACCACGTTGACCCGGATCCCATAGCGCTCCTCTTCTGCCGCCAGCGTATAGGCGAGGGCCTCCATCGCCGCTTTGGCCATGTTGTAGGGCGCGCCGTTGGCGCCCATGACGCGGGTCGCGGTGCTCGAGATCATAACGATGTGCCCGAGCCCGCGCTTTCGCATGCCGGGGAGGACAAGCTGCGCCAGCCGGTGCGGGCCGAACGCGTTCACCGCCATGAGACGTGCCAGCTCGGCCGGATCGGTGTCCGCCACCGGCTGACCGCGGCTGGCCACCCCGGCGCAGTTCACCACAATGTCGGGCGGCCCGAACTCGGCTGTCACCGCGGCCACCATATCCTCGATCTGCGCGTTCGAGTCCAGCGAGGCAGGAAAGGCGCGCGCAGCATGGGCCGCCGCGGTCAGTTCGGCGGCGAGTTGCTCAGCGGCGTCGGAGCCGCGCCGGTAGTTCACCGCCACGGCCGCCCCGTCGCGGGCCAGCGCCACCGAGATCGCCCGCCCGATCCCCCGGCTGCCACCGGTGACTATCGCGGTGCGCCCAGCGAGCGGTGCGCCGCTTCGGCCATCCATCTCGTCACTCACCGAATCCCCGCCTACCCGGCCGCCCGCGTCCGCAGCGCCCGTTTGTCCACCTTGCCGACGCTGGTGCGCGGGATCGTGCCGACGAATACGATCCGCCTAGGCTTCTTGAACGAGGCCAGCCGGCCGCGGCATAGCTCGATGAGCTCATCGGCCGTGACCTGCGCGCCAGAACGCACCACCACGGCCGCCTCCACCGACTCGCCCCACACCGGATCGGGTGCCGCGTAGACCGCTACCTCTCGTACGGCGGGATGAGCCGCGATCACGCTCTCCACCTCGACCGGCATGACGTTGAACCCGCCGGAGATGATCATGTCACCGACCCGGCCGACGATACGCAGGTAGCCGTCCGGCTCCTGCTGCGCGAGATCACCTGTGGCGTACCAGCCGTCTGGCAGGACCTTCCTGGTGTTCACGGGGTCACGCCAGTATCCCGCCATCAGCATCCCGCTCCGTGCGTACAGCTCGCCCGCGTCACCGGCCGGCACCAGATCGCCGGACTGGTCACGCACTTCGACCTGCACCCCCGGCACCGGGCGGCCGTTCGAGTCCACCCGGCCCGCCCGGTGATCGTCCGGGGACAGATACAGCACCTGTCCGGCCTCGCTGCCACCGTAGCCCTGCATCAGGCCGCACGGGAAGAAGTCCAGGACCTCCCGCAGCAGCCGCGGCGTCATGGGCGCCCCGCCGTACACGATGCAGACGAGCGAGGACAGATCGTGCCGCCGCGGGTTCCCATCGTCGAGCAGCATCCGGAGCATAGTGGGGGCCAGCAGCGTGTTCGTAATCCGCTCGGCTTGGACGAGGCGGAAGAACTCACCCGGCTCGAAGCGCGGCGCGACGACCGTAGTGCCCTGCGTGATCCCGTGCCAGGCGATCATCCGGTGACCTGGAGCCACGGCCATCGGCCGGATGAACAGATGGCGCGCCCGCGGTCCGATCGGCTCGAGCTCAGCCTGTGCCCGGGCGAACACGCACTGAGCGCGCTGGGTCATCAGGACGCCCTTGGGGTGCCCGGTGGTACCGCTGGTGAAGCAGATCGACGACACCGGCTCCGGCTCGGCGGCCGGCGCGGGCCGGCCCGCCGCGAGGAGTTCGCCATACTCGAGCGGGGCCGGGGCGCTCACCCCGACGAGCATGGCGGCGGTCCCAGCGACCAGCTCGGAGGCCAGGTCCGCGAAGGTTTCCGTGTACAGCAGCGCCACTGGCTCGACCGACTCCACGATGGCGCGCAGTTCGGCCGGCGCCAGGCGCTCGTTCAGCGGCACGCACAGCAGGCCGGCCCGGGCGGTGGCGTGGAACAGCTCGATGGTCTCGAGGCAGTTCGTGCCGAGAAAGGCGATCCGGGCCCCGCGCTGTGCGCCCACCTTGGTCCGGAGCGCGCTCGCCAGGCGGGCAGTCCGGTCGTGCAGCTCGGCCCAGGTCACCCGGCGAGGGCCGTCGACGACCGCCTCGAGATCCGGCACCGACCAGGCGTTGAGCTCGGCGATCGTGCCGAGCGAGAGGGGGACGGGCCCCGCGTCGCCGGTCAGCACAGGGCTCCCCCGTCGACGTTTATGACCGCGCCGTTCACGAACGACGCCCCGTCGCCGGCCAGGAACTCGACCACCGCGGCGAACTCGTCCGGCGTGCCGAAGCCACGGCCGACCGGACGGCTGCGCTCCAGCATTTTCTGCAGCCTGGGATGGTCCATGTGACTGGCCACCTCATCGGTCACGACGACCCCGGGATTCACGGCGTTCACCCGGATGCCGCGGTCGGCCAGGGAAAGCGCCATCGCCTTGCTGAGCGCGATGAGGCCGCCTTTCGCAGCAACGTACGCGTCGCTGTCTGGTACGGCACGGACCGCGCCGATCGTCCCGACGTTGAGGATCACGCTCCCGGTCGGCATCAGCGGGATCAGGTGCCTGGACATCAGGAACGGGCCGGTGAGGTTGACGGCGATCGTCATATCCCACGCCTTGCGGGTCATCTCCACGACGCTACCCTCGCGAGTGGCGTACCCGGCGTTGTTGACCAGCACGTCCACCCGGCCGTACCGGTCGCGCAGGGCCGCTGCCACCCCGGTGACCGCCTCTTCGTCGGCGACGTTCGCGGGCAGGCCGATGACCTCCCCGCCCGCCGCCCGCAGCTTCGCAACCGTGGCGGCGCAGGCGTCGCTATCGCGGTCCACCAGGACGGTGGCCTGACCGGCCGCGGCGAATCGCGCCGCGACGGCGCGGCCCAGCCCGGCCGCACCTCCGGTGACGACACAAACCCGCCGGTCAGTCATGGGCGTGACCTAGAACGTCACACCGTTGCGCAACAGCTCGTCGGCGATGACGAGTCGCTGGATCTCCGATGTTCCCTCCTCGAACCACAGAGCACGAGCGTCACGGTAGTGCCGTTCGATCTTGTGCGCACGGGTGTAGCCGATACCTCCGTGCATGCGCAGTGCGCGGTCGGTAACCCGGCCGACCATCTCCAGGCCGAGGTACTTGCACATGGCCGCCTCCGCGGTGATCGGTTGGCCGGCGTCGAACCGGGCCGAGGCATCGGTGACCGCGGTCTGCACGGAGTAGATGTCGGCCGCCATCTCGGCGATCGAGAGCCGGACCGCCTGGCGGTCGGCGATCGGCCTGCCGAACGTCACCCGCTGCCGCGCGAACTCGGTGGCAAGATCCATCGCGCGCCGGGCCAGGCCGAGCGCCGATACCGCGATCGACAGCCGGCTGACGTCGAGGAAGCCGCGCAGCCCCAGCGTCAGGCCGTCGCCGACCTGCCCCAGGACGGCATCGGCGGGCAGCCGGGCGTCCTCGAAGATCATGATGTCGTGGCTGCCCCCCTTGCAGCCCATCGTGTGCGGCAGCTTCTCCACGGTGACGCCGGGTGTGCCCTTGGGCAGCAGGAAGCAGGTAGCCTCCCGGCCGCGCTCGGTGCTCGTGCGGGCGATGAGGTGGACGAGCTCGGCTTCCCCGGCCCAGGAGATGAGGTGCTTACGGCCATTGATGACCCACTGATCCCCACCCGCCTTGCCAGCCCCCTTCACGAGCTCGGCGGTCGTGGAGATGTCGCGGCCGGTGCCGTTGTCCGGCTCGGTGAGGCCGAAGGTGAAGATGCCGCCGCGCTGGTGCACGGGCAGCCACTTCTTCTTCTGCTCATCCGTGCCCCACTGCTCTACCAGCCGCCACATGCCATTCTGCCCGTGCACAAACATCCGGAACGTTCCGTGGATCTTCGCAATCTCCTGCAGGACCGGGAAGTAGTCGATCAGGCTCATGCCCTGGCCACCCCATTCGGGCGGCAGGGTCAGCCGGAGCATGTCGTGGTCGGCGAGCAGCTGGAAGCCGCGCGCCGGGAACTGCTCGGTCCGCTCGATCTCGTCGGCGAGATCCTCCAGCTCCGGAGCCAGCTTCGCCGCGACGTCGAGGTACTTCTTCGTGAGTGGAGCCTGGCTGGTCACGTGGTGTCTCCCTGGGTATGGCGGATGAGGCGGATCACTGCATGCTGACGCCGCCGCCGACGCTGATCTGCTGGCCGGCGACGAAGCTTGAGTCGGAGATGAGAAACCGCACCGCCTCGGCGACCTCGCCCGGCTCGCCCAGGCGGCCGACCGGCACCAGGCGGCGCAGCTTGCCGATGACGTGCTCGGCCTGCTCCGGCGACGCGAACGTGTACCGCAGCATCGAGGTGTCGATCGGACCGGGCGCGACGCTGTTCGCGAGGATGCCCCGGCGTCCGTACTCGCGCACGATGGTCCGGAAAAAGGCGTGCAGGGCGGCCTTGACCGCGGCATACGGAGCGTGCCCGGCATCGCCGACCTTGGCGGCCTCTGAGGTGATGCCGACGAACGATCCTCCCTTGTTCTCCAGCATCACCGGCAGCAGCAGCCGGGTGGCCAGCACCGGGCCGAGGTAGTTGACGGCGACCTCGGCGGCCCAGTCCTCCTCGGTCGTCTCCACGAACGGCGCGGTACGCGAGAGCCCGCCGTTGTAGACCACCGCGTCGACCCGGCCCGCGTCGGCGAGGAGGCCGGCCACGCCCGACCTGACCGACCCGGAATCGGCCATGTCGAGCGGCACCGCCCAGCTCGGCGCCTGCTGCGTGTGCAGCGAGGCGGCCAGCGCCTCGGCTCGCTCCCGCGACACGTACCCGATCGCCACCGCCCAGCCGTCGTCGTGCAGGCGGCGGCAGATCGCCTCGCCGATCGCACCGCTGCCGCCGGAGACGAGCGCCACCCCGCGCGGGCCGGCGCCACGGCGGGTCACTGGACGATCTCCGAGGAGGTCTCGGCTAGGCGGTTCACCACCTGGCCGAACACGCTGCGGCCGACCACCATGCGCTGGATCTGGTTCGTGCCCTCAACGATCTGGCCGAGCTTGGCCTCACGGTACCGGTGCTCGACCGGGTAGTCCCGCATGTATCCGTAACCGCCGAACAACTGCACCGCGTCGGCGGTCACCGAGACCGCCACATCGGTGGCGAAATACTTGGCCATCGCGCAGTACCTGGGCGTAAGCGGGTCGTCCTCGTCCACCGCGCGGCAGGCCCGGTGCACCAGCGCGCGGGCCGCCTCGATCTGGGTCGCCATGTCCGCGACCATGAACTGGATACCCTGCTGTTCCGATAGCGGCCGGCCGAAAGCCTCGCGGTTCTTGACGTAATCGACGGCGGCCTCCATCGCGCCGCGCGCCAACCCGACGGCACGAGCGCCGATGATCGGCCGAGCCCGCTCGAAGACGTTCATCGCGATGCGGAACCCGCTGCCGGGATTGCCGAGGACGGCATCCTCCGGAACGAAGCAATCCTCCAGGATGACCTCGCAGGAGGGCAGGGCGCCGCTCGCCATCTTGTCCTCCGCCCGGCCCACCACCAGCCCCGGGCTGGGCCGGGGCACGACGAAGCCCTGGATGGTCGACGTCGAGCGCCCGGGCTCGCGCTTGGCGTAGATGGTAATCACGTCCGCGACGCTGGCCAGGGTGATAAAGCACTTGCGGCCGTTCAGGACATACCCGCCGTCGACCTGCCTGGCGACCGTCCGGATGCCGGCCACATCGGAGCCCGCGCTGGGTTCGGTCAGCGCCATCGCACCCTTGATCTCCCCGGCCGCCAGCGCCGGCAGCCAGCGGGCGCGCTGCTGAGCCGTGCCCGCGGCCATGATCGACAGGCCGGCCTGGTGCTGCCCGAGGACCATCGACGCCGCCGTGTTGGACACCGCCGCCAATTCCTCGATGACCTCGCTGAAGGCCCGCAAGCTGAGCCCGATCCCGCCGTACTCGCTGGGATAATAAAGCCCGAAGTAGCCCTGGCCGCGGAGCAGCTCGAACAGTTGCTCCGGCCATTCGTGCGTGTTCGCCAGTTCCAGCGCTATCGGCGCGATGCGCTCACGGGCCAGGCGGCGGATCGTGGCGAGCAGGTCGCTGCGCTCCGCCTCGCTGAGGGTCTCCGCGACGGTCATCGACGTCACAACCCGAGGAACTCGAGGGCATTGCTCCGCAGCACGCGCTCCCTGGTCTTGTCGCTGATCGGCAGGCTTTCGAAATCCGCCTTGAACCGGGCGAGGTCGAAGCCGTTGGTGCCGTAAAGAATCTTGTGCCGGCCCCGCGAGCTGTCCATGAAGGCCACGAGCTCCTTGTCGAGCGTGGACGGGAAGTACGCCGAGATGTCGCCGTACACGTTCGGGTGACGCCAGATCATGGAGCAGAACTCCCCGGTCCATGGCCAGCCGGTGTGCGACAAGTTGATCTTGAGGTCGGGAAAGTCAATCGCCACGTCGTCGGCGAGCATCGGCCGGCCGACATTGCTCGGCAGCACCTCGGCCGAGTGGCCGACCTGGAAGCCGACCGGAACACCCAGCTCCACGCACTTCGCGTACAGCGGGTAGCAGCGCCGGTCGTTGGGCGCGACGCCAAAGGTCATCGGATGGAAGTAGACGTACCTGAACCCCCAGTCCCGGACCGCGGTCTCGATCCGGCGCAGGCTCTCGTCGATGCGGAAGGGGTTATAGCCGGCCCCCCCGATGAGACGGTCCGGGGCCTCGGCGATCGCCTTCGCCACCACCTCCTCGGGCTGGTCGATAATGAGCTTGTGGTGGTGCCGGTACGACCACATCTTCAGGCAGGCCAGGACGGCGATGTCGTAGCCCGCGGCGTCTAGCTGGGCGAGGGCGCCCGGCACGTCGATCGTCGGGTCGATGTCCACCTTGCCGTCCAGCGGCACTTCCCGTCCCCAGAGGGTCTTGATCGTGCCGCCCTCGGCCATGCGCTTGAACGTGGTGCGCAGCATGAGCTGGAATTCCTCGTACTGGTACTCGGGCCCGGCCAGGCCCGGGGCCACGAGCGGCGCGTAGTTCATGATGTCGATCGCTGCGGTCATGAGTCCCTACTCGGATGTCACCAACAACGGCATTTACAGACTAACTATTATCATAGATATTGGCAAACTCGCCAACATCCTCATGGATGGCCAGGCCCTGACGACGCGCGGTGACGAGTACCTGCTGCCACTCGAAGAGCATGCTGGTCGCGGTCGGGAACCCGGCGTACACGACGAGCTGGACGAGAGCCTCGTGAATCTTGCGCGCCGAAAGTCCGGCTTGCAGCGCGCCGTGGGCGTAGTTGCGCAGCAGCGCGCCCTGGCCCTGGGTGGCCAGCGAGGTGATCGCGACGAGCATCCGGCTCTCGAAGTCGAGCCCGGGCCGGTCCCACACCTCGCCGAACACGAACTCGTCCGCCCACCTGCCGACGCCTGGGTCAAGCGAGGTGAGCAGCGCCTGCAACTGGTCCGCCTTGGCGCCTTGCGCGCGGCGCCGCCGCGCCGCACCGGATAGCTCGGACGGTTCTCCGGCCATACCGCGACCTCCCACTCCCGGCCTCAGGCCATCGACATGCCGCCGCTGACGGACAGCGTCTGCCCGGTGATGAACCCCGCGTCGGGGGACGCGAACATCGCCACCGCCACCGCGACGTCCTCGGGCTGGCCGAGCCGGCCCACGGGAATCGCTTTGGTGAGCGCGGAGATGAACTTGTCGCCTCCCTGGGCCACGGTCTTCTGCAGCGGCGGGGTGTCGGTCGGGCCCGGGCAGACCGTGTTCGCGGTCACGCCGCTGCGCGCGACCTCGCGCGCGATCGTCTTGGTGAACGCGATCACGCCGCCCTTCGCGCCGGAGTACACCGCCTCGCCGGAGCTGCCCACGCGGCCGGCATCGGACGCCACATTCACGATCCGGCCGTAGCCCCGCTCGACCATTCCGGGCAGGAAGGCCTTCGTGCACCGGAACACGCCGATGAGGTTCAGCTCGATGAGCCAGCGCCACAACTCCTCGTCGGTGTCCAGGAACGGCTTGACGATGTCCGCGCCGGCCACGTTGACCAGTATGTCCACCGGGCCGAGTTCGGCGGTGGCCCGGGCCGCCGCCTCGGCGACAGATCCCGGGCTCGTCACATCAGCGTGCACGAAGATTCCGCCCGCGCCGCCGAGCGCCGCCACCGATTCCTTGCCCGTCTCCTCGTTGACGTCGGCGACGGCGACCCTCGTGCCACCGGCGGCAAGCCGGGCCGCCACGGCGCGCCCGATCCCCGAGCCGGCGCCGGTCACGAAGGCGATTTTGCCTACAGCACCCATTTAGTTCCTCGCTTCCCTTTCACGTGCCCGCCAACCTAGGCGGACGATGTTCCTGAATCAACCCCCGCAACGGCACGGCCGACGCCGGTCCTGGGGGGCGCGTCTCAGCGCTGCCGGGCGCGGCGTCGCGCCGACTGGACGGCGATGCCCACCGCCAAGAGAAGGATGAGGCCCTCGACCAGATCGGCGATCCACGGAAGCTGGGGGAACCGCAACTGCAGGCCCTTGATGCCGATGGCGAGCAAATACATCGCGACCACGGTGCCGAGTATGTTGAAGCGGCCGGGCTTGATCTGGGTCGAGCCGAGGAAGGCCGCGGCGTAGGCCGGCAGCAGGTAAGGATCGCCCGCGCCGAACGCGGCCGAGGCGAGTTGCTGGGTCAGCACCACGCCCGCCAGCGAGGCGAGCACGCCCGAGGTGATCAGCGCGCCCCACTGCAGCCGGACCACGTTCACCCCGCTCAGGCGGGCCGCTCTCGCGTTCGCTCCGGCGGCGTACAGGTACCGGCCGACCGGCGTGTGCTCGAGCACGTACCACAAGATGAGCGCCACGGCGGCGAGGTAGTAGACCTGGATCGGAATGCCCAGCGGCTTCCAGAGCCCCATGTTGGCGAATCCGGGGCTCATCCCGTACAGGATGGTCTGCCCGTTGGCCACCCAGTAGCTAACGGCCGCGAGCACGGACGACATGGCGAGCGTCCCGATGACCGGGTCGATATGGAACCGCGTGACGATAACGGCGTTGATGCACCCCACCAGCCCGCCGATGGTCAGCGTGATGATCACCGCGAGGCCCGCGTTCAGGTGCGCGGTCGCCATGAGCTGACCGAGCACGCTGATCGCCAGCGACATGTTCGCCGCGATGGAAAGGTCGAACACCCCCGCGACCAGCGAGACCACCGCCGCGAACGCGATGATCCCGGTAATCGCCTCGCTGGCCAGGATGACCTTCGCGTTGCCCAGCGTGCCGAAGGTCGTGGGCTCCCAGACGGAGAACACGATCAGCATGATCGCGATGACGTACAAGCCGGACAGCCGGTCCACCGCGAGGTCGCGGCGGAGCAGTCTGGCGACCCGACGGCGTGGCGCTGGAGGCTCGGTCCGGCTACCGCCGGGCCCAGGCGCACTACCTGAGGCCGCCGGGCCGACCGTGGCGGTGTCCGCAGACGGGCCGGTCAAATCGGTCATTGCTGAGCTCCGCTCGGACAGATGCGGCCAATATTAGAACTATGATGCGCATAGATTGTGGTCACGTCAAGCGTCGGGTCGGGTCCGGGGCGTCAGGATTCGTTCGGAGCGGTCAGCGGCCCACGAACTGCGGCTCGCGCTTCTCGACGAAGGCGCGCACTCCCTCGCGCGTGTCCTCGGTCGCGCCAAGCGCGGACATCTCACGCTGCTCGATGGCGAGGCCGCCGGTTAGGTCCAGGTCGCCGCCTTCGTTGATGCACCGTTTGATGGCCGCCATGGTCAGGGTGGGCAGGCCCAGCAGCTCATCGGCGAGTGCCTGGGTGGCCGCCTCGAGGTCGTCCGCGTCGACCGCCTGGGTGATGAGTCCGATCTGCTCGGCGCGGTCCGCATCGATCATGAGCCCGCGCAGCGAGAGGTTCAGCGCGTGGGTCCGGCCGAGCAGCCGCACCGTGCGCTGGGTGCCGCCACCCGCGGCGATCAGCCCGCGGCGCACCTCCGGCAATCCGATCCGGGCCTTGCCTCGCGCCATGATGCGGAAGTCGCAGGCGAGAGCGATCTCGCAGCCAGCGCCCAGCGCATGGCCGTTGATTGACGCGATCGTGGGGCAGGGCACCTTCTCCCAGGTGTTGACCGCGCGCTGGAAGCGTCCGATCGTCGCGCGGAGCTCGTCCCAGCCCACGTCGACCATCGTCAGGTCGGCGCCGGCCATGAACATCGGCGCGGCGCTGGCGAGGACGACCACGCGCGGCGAATCGGCGGCCAGTTCCTCGGCGCAGCGCTGAACGTCGTCTATGACCTGCGAGTTCAGCGCGTTCGCCGGCGGCCGGGCGAGTGTCACCCGGGTCAGGCCGTTGGCGCCGCGCTCGATCCTCAGGTGGTGGTAGTCCGTCATCGTGCTCCTCCATCCGGCAGGCCATGCTCTGCTGGTTCAAGTAACCGTGCTGGTTCAGGTAACAGTGCTTGTTCAGGTAACAGTTTCGTGAGCGGGCAGCTTGGTCCGCCGCAGCTGGAACAGATCTCGGTCGCGCACGTCCGCGGCCCGCGCCGCGATGCCGCCGATGTCGTCAGCCGAGTCCAGCCAGCGTCCGCTCAGCTCGTCGGCCTGCCCGCTGGCCAGCAGCACCACCGCGGCGGCCGGGACCTCGACCGGGACGAACCGCAGCGCGGCGATCGCGTCGCCGAGCCAGCGCCGCCCGGCGGCGGAGCGCTCGAGGCCGAGCGACATCGCCGACCGAACCGTGCCCGGGCCTAGCGCGAAGACCGACACGTCGTACGGCGCGGCCTCGGCGGCCAGGCAGTCCGTGAGCCTGACCAGCGCGGCCTTGGACGAGGCGTACGCGCTGTTGTTGGGGAAGGCACGTCCCGCGGTTCCCGAGGCGATGTTCACGATACGCCCGCGGCGGCGGGCGACCATCGCGGGAAGCACCGCGGCGCTGCACAGGAACGGGCCGAGCAGGTTGACGCGGACATCGGCCCACCACGCGTCCGGATCGACTTCCCAGGCCGGCCCGAAGACGGTATTGGCGCCCGCGTTGTTGACGAGCAGGTCGATCTGCCCGAACCGGCCGAGCACCGCCTGCACCGACGCGGTCACGGCCGCACGATCGGTGACGTCCCCGGTCAGAGCCAGAGCGCGGCCGCCCCCGCCGCTGATGAGCGCCGCGGTCTCGGCGACCTGATCGGCGGATCTCGACAGCACGGCGACCTCGGCGCCCGCGGCGGCCAGGGCTCGCGCGGTGGCCCGGCCGATGCCCCGGCCGGCTCCGGTCACGAGGGCTACCTGGCCGCGAAGATCTATGCCCGAATCCATAATAATGGTTAGTATATAAGTATGAACGTGCGCAGTGAAGCGGCTATCCGGCCATTGCCAGCTCCGGCGATCGCGGCGGACTTCAGCCTCGGCCCGATCGACCAGATCTCATTCGCCGTGACGAGCGTCGACCGGTCGCTGCCCTGGTACGAGGCGGTGTTCGGCGGTCCCTTCACGGTGCGCGACGTGACGCTGACCCCGGACGCGGTGACCTACCGGGGCGCGCCCGCCGACGCGGTGCTGCGGCTGGCGTTCGGCCGGACGGCGGGCATCGAGATCGAACTGGTGGAGGTGCGCCGCGGGGAGGCGCCAAGCCTCGAGCACCTGCGCGAGCACGGCGACGGCCTGCATCACGTCCGCTTCCCGGTGGCCGACCTGGACGCGAAGACAGTGCAGCTCACCGAGGCCGGCTTCGAGGTGATCTTCAGCGGAACGACGCCACGCAGCCGCTTCGCCTACGTCCAGGCTCCGTTGTCGCTGGGGCACACGGTGATCGAGCTGATCCAGCCGATCCTGGCCCAGCAAGGAGGAATGAGATGAGCATGACCGGGCTATTCGCGGTGACCGGGGGCGGATCGGGGATCGGCCGGGGCGTCTGCCGCCGGCTGGCCGCGGACGGGGTGCGAGTCGCCGTCCTCGACATGAACGGCGACGCTGCGGACGAGGTGGCCAAGGAGGTGGGCGGCGAAGCGCACGTCCTGGACGTGAGCGATCCGGCCCGCGTCGGCGAGGTGTTCTTCAGGCTAGGCTCGCTGCAGGGCCTGGTGAACTGCGCCGGGATATCCGACGTGACGCCGATCGTAGCCGTGACCCCGCAGGCGTGGCGCCGGGTCACGGCGGTGCAGCTGGACGGCACGTTCTTCTGCCTGCAGGCGGCGGCACGCACCATGATCGCCCAGGGGACGGGCGGCACGATCGTGAACACCGCCTCGATCAACGCCACCTACGGGCACCGGGGCCTGAGCGCTTACTGCGCGGCCAAGGCCGGCATCGCCATGCTGACCCGAGTGGCCGCGCTGGAACTCGCACAGGCCGGGATCCGGGTCAACGCGGTGGCACCGGGCATAGTCGAGACCGGCATGACGGCGGAAGTCGTCCGGGATCCGGACTTCGTCCGGAACTGGTCAGCCGCCATCCCGCTGGGCCGCATCGGCCAGCCTGACGATATCGCCGATGTCGTCGCCTTCCTGTGCAGCCCGCAGAGCAGGTGGCTGACCGGGCAAGTGCTGGCCACCGACGGCGGCGGCAGCCTGCGCACGGAGCCGAAGATGTTCCCCGACGAGG